>Ga0207896_1000010_pt1 | contig 74970 bp, 57 predicted proteins | sample LinPmetageLP36_FD_184049 | JGI IMG/M metagenome (GOLD analysis project Ga0207896, IMG submission 184049) | Marine viral communities from the Pacific Ocean - LP-36 (SPAdes) | ecosystem: Environmental > Aquatic > Marine > Oceanic | place: Pacific Ocean | collected 2010-06-15 | reverse complement strand
AAAGAATTCCTACCAGTGTATGCACCTGTTGGTTCTTGCGAGAGAGTCGTTTCTAGAAAGAAAAGTTTGAGAGGGGATCACACCGGAGCTAGAATTGTTCTCACAAGAGACAATCATGGACATAGAGCAACAGGTCTTGGAGGCGCTGGTGCAACCAAGTGTGAAGCAATTGATATTGTCGCAGGATCTTTATCGTGCGCAAAAGATATTAAAACAGGGAAGACTCAGTCGCGAGCTAACTTTGCCGAAGATGGAGCAAGACTCTATCTTACGGAACGTGGTGATGTGAATGCATACTTCGCAACAGCAAAATCTGATACAGCAGGCGTCTACGCTTCTTCAAAGTTTAAGTCAGGTGTCGGGTTAAAATCTGACCACACGCTGATCATTGGCCGAGAGAGAGTTAGAATACTTGCTGGAGTATCAAAATACGATAATGGCGAACGACTTGTGACGGGAAATGAACCAGCAAAACCAGTTATTGAGATTGGTGCAACATCATCTGAAAGACATCACCCAGCTGTTCTAGGAACTAACTTGGTAAAATACTTGAAGAAAGTTAATGAACAAATGAACAAAGTGAACGCAAAGATAACAAATCTTGAAATTGCTTTTTTACAATACAAGCTAGCAATGGCAAAACACCAACACATAGGCGCTGGAACAGGGGCAATCGTAACATTTCCAGACTTCATAGAAGCAGTACCAGAGTTTCTAGAAGAAGTTCCTAGAACAATAAACAATATCACAATAACAGTAACGGAACAATACAACAAGATTGTTAGTGATTATTCTTATTTTGGAATGCCCGAGATCGGCGTGGAAGGTACGATTGATGAAAAGATACTAAGCTCAACAGTTTACTTAGGAGAATGAGATGTCCGAGACTAATTTTAAAATTTTACAGAAAGAAGTATGTGATCCTTCCCTAGAGCCACCACCACTTAAAAAGTTTTGCGCTCCATGTATACCCAATCAAAACTATATTGAACCAGATTGGGAATTCGTTGAGGTTGCTGAGCCGTATCTAAACGAGAAGCAGTGTGAGTACCAAATTACTATCATAGTAAACAAGTTCGGCGATTCGTTTACTGCGAGAGAATTTAGAGATCTTCAAGGAAGACAGGAAGATTTCTCCTCTAGAGATCTTCTGCTTCGAAGCTTCGTTCACCCTGCAATCGTACTAATCTTAGAAGAGTATGGCAAGCTTGTAGCGGATCAAATCATCTGTGCGACCTTTCCTGGACTCGAAGAAATCGGGACGCCTCAAGAGATAATCTCTCAATTTGACTCCTTTGAGGGAGCTTTCATCAAACTGTCGGAACAACAAGTAGACAGAAATCGCGTAAGATGCGAAGATTTCCCAATAGCATCAGTCACAAAGACTGATCCTTCTGAACCATTCGACTTCCAGCAAACAATAATTAAGAATGCCTCAACACCACAGGTTCAAAACCCATTTGCTCTAGAGCTCTATGCGCAAGTCAACGACTTCTATATCGATCCAATAGAAAATATATTAAAGGTGCATGTTGGAATACCAGCATTTATCATAGATCAGGTTCCGACCCTACCTTCGAAAGAGGAGCTTGAAGAGGAAGCGTTGGAGACTCAAAATTCTGCTCCTCTCAAAGTTGAAAATCTATTCGGGCAAATAAAGAGACTTAGTGTATCCCTACAGACATTCGGAAAGTATCAATCTAATTTTTATCAAACCCAAGACGGATTCTTAAAGTTCAAGGAAAGTGGCAAAGACTATTATGCCACCAGAATGTCTTCAAAAGTGGATCAATTTTACTCAGACCTAAAACAACTAGCTACCAAGAATGATGTTAATATCAGATCCAATATCCCCAGCGCCAACAAGTTAAATGCAGACAATGTTCGTATAGATTTTAAAACAGGCCCGAACGGCAACCCATATACGATCAAAGCAGTGTATGCATGGAAAGAAGGTTGTGACGAGCAAAAGCTCCGAAAGGGCATTAATAAATTTAAAAAGAAATACAACAAACGCCCAACATTGTTGAATTATATTGCGAAGATAAGTAATATAGATATGACTCTACAATCACGAGAAACCACGCCATGGCTTGATTTCCTTGTGAAATATACTTATCCACTTATAACGGTTGACTATGGAAGCCTAAATATGCAAGCTGTCGGAGATTCTCTTGGGAAATGCGTCGAAGAGAACGCTAGAGAGTTCGGAGGTGAACTGCGAGATTATATTCTTAATGAAGCATTGTCTTTCATGGAGACTATGTCGTTCCAATACTCATCGGCAGCATCTTGTGAAGAGTTGTATTCAACAGAAAATCAACCGGAAGTGAAAGAGTTTGAGAAAGATTTTGGCTACGGAGAAGGACACGCCGCTAGGAAGACCTTAAAAGATACTCAAAATGAAAGACCAGATGAAATTGGAGAAATTGCCCAAGCAATAATAGAACTAGATAGACGAATTACACTTATGAGAATTGAAAGAGAGAAGCTTGAAGGCGAAGAAAGCGTAATTAAGGCAAGCATTGATTCCGGAATCTCAACTCAACCACAGTTGGATGAAGTCAGTAAGATGATAGGTACTATCAAAAAAAGCGAATTAGAATCAACAATGGAAAGATCAACTTTGAATTTAAAACTTCGAACCCTTAATCGTGACGACGGCGAAAGAATACAAAGAAAAAAAGAAAAAACTCAAAGAAAAAACACTGCAAAGCGAGCAAGAAAAAATGCGAAATCTCACCCATACACAAAGAAAGCATATAAGATCGCAATGGAAGAAATTAGCAAGAGCGATACTTTGCTATCCTCTTTGGTCGATTGGGAGGAATATGAAAAGACTGGGAAACCATCTTTTAAAAAAATGGAGCAAAAAATAGGGTCATTGAGCGATGTGAAGGATCTTTTGGCTAGATTGTCGATTTGCAACTTAAACACCATCACAATAAACGCTATTCGCTGCTTATTCTCCGGAGTAACAAAAGAGCGAGCCTTTGACAAGATGTTCCGAGCAGCAATGCAAGCTATGGATCTGGATGTTTTCGGATTCTTCATTGGAGGTCTCCCACCAGACAAACAAGCCGAGCTCAGAAAGAAACTTGAAGCAGAATTCGGAAACATCCCTTTACCATGGGAAGATGATTATGATAGTGGAGCTGCAAACAAGAATGCCTATAAGGGATATCTCTCAACGCAAAATCCTGCCATAGAAGCAGCAAATCAAAGCAGACAATCGGAAATAGAGAGGCTTGAGACTAGAATTGAAGAGTTGCAGAGGGATTATGATAACTCTATCGACGCCAAGGTAACCGCCGTGCTTGACTTGGAAGATGCTCAAATAGAATACGATAAAGCAAAAAAAGCTATGGATCTGCTGGAAATTCAAAGTATACAAACCGCCACCGCACCGGAAATCCAAGAAGGAACGAAAAGAGTCTTTAGGGAAAAGTCCATATCCTTAGCATCAGCACAAGCTAGGCTCAATGGTATTCTTGATCCTGCTGCTATGTTGATCTCTATTAACGAACTAAAACAACAAATTGAAAACACAGTATCATCAGCTCCTGACGAGTTGAAAGATTTCAAAGAAATGACGGATGAAGAAAAGACTTTACAATTAGAAGAGCAAAAGAAGGCTCAAGGAACTTTCGGTAAGCCATTGGGCAATATCCAAGAAGCAGTAGTAGAAGCTTACATAGAGTATGTTTTCGATGTGATGAATCTAGATGAAATTGGAAATTCTCTATCTCAAGTTCCCGGTGGAACTTTAGTGTTCAACACTTTAGATCAGATATTTAAGTGCTCAACTCAAGGACAGTTCAATCCTCCAATAAAAAGCTTTCTAGGTTCATTGTCTTTGGACGTGTGTGGTCCTACTCGTCACGTTGGTCTTGCATGGCCATCAAAAATTAAGGAAGTTAAGACTCCATTGAACTTCGACAGGGCATTTTTCCTTACAAAACTTAGGAATGCATTTGTTAACACAGTGGAAACTGTAATTACAAAAGTTATTACAATGCTGCTCTTGAAAATATTCGAGACTTTAGACAATGCCTTATGTAAGTCGCTAAATGCGATTGGCCAATTCGTAGCAGGACAACTCACTGGTGGATCCTCAGCTGGATTAGACGAGGCATTCGCGGATGCGTTCTGCCCAGATGCCGATGAGGATGAACTAAGCAACATTCAAAGAAATGCTTTTGGTAATGCACTCGGCAAAGGTGCAGTTCCTGACTCTGCTTATGATTGCCTGTTTAAAGCAATCAATGGAACAATGTCCAAAAGAGAAATCATAGACCTACTAACAAACACTCCAAGCAATATGGACGACCAAACTGCTTCCAAGTTTGCCATTTTGGTAAACTCAAGATGTCCAGAACTGTCTGACTTGCTTGGCGATGTGGATGATGTCAAAGATGCATTTGGATCAATAGGAAAATATATACCACCAGATCTAAAAGATTTCCTCAAGAATCAATCCAACGAAGATTTGGACGCTCCGATATATGACGCCATTTGTTTAACTCAAGACGAGCTTGACCTTTGGAATTCTAACAGGAAGAGTATCTATTTGGATAATGGACTAGATGAATCCACCGCTGATGAGATGATAGATAAGGCTAACGAACGTGCACTCGACAACCTTGGCTCTTTAGCCGACATTCTCCAAAGAGGCCCTGACGGGCTACTAGGGGAAGCGCTAGACGCTATATTGAACCAAGCGGATCCTGCATGTGCGAATGATCCTTCTGCTATCATCACAGAAGATGAATCTCTGGCGCAAGACAAGCAAGATTTACTCAATGACTATTTCAAGAGGATTGAGTCTAAATTCCTAGAAGATTTGATAGGAGAAAGAAGCTCTTTGATTGGAAACATCTTAATAGACACCCGAGGAAACCACCTCCAACAACACAATCGCCGTGTTACTATTGGAGATCGCACCTTTCTGTATGCCAACTACGTTGATACGGAAGAGCAGTGGGATGAAAGAAAAGACGATGCCGGATTTATTAAAGACAAAATAATGGATAAAGATCTTAGACGAGGTATGCTGCCTGAGACTGTAGGTCTTCAAATGTTGAACCAATTAAAAGAATTGTCTCTCAACTATAAGACCAACAAAGATGAGCCACAACTAAGAATGAGGTTCCAAGACTCCGACAATCCAGATTTTGAATCGACATTGTCCTATAAGCTTAGGCACAACAATAAGTCAACACAGCGAGCATTTGTTCGAGAGACTAACGCCGTAAAGATTCTAGGAATTAAGATATCTGAAGACTCGGAAGTTACTTTAAACGCAAAGAGAAACCAAACCTTCAACAAGAAAGAGTTGGGTATGGTAAACTATGAAGTCGCACCAAATGAAGTTAAGCTCTTTTCCAATCTTCTAAAACAGAAGTCCGGCTCTCAAAATCCACCTAAGGCCTCTAAAGTAATTGCTTTGTTTGATAATTTGAATATGAATGTCTTAAATGTTATTCGAAATGCGATTGTTGAAACACCAAAGGGTGCAACTCCTGTTGGGTTTAATTTCGGATATGATCAACAGCAAGCAATTGGGTTTGAAGACTTGGTCTATGTTGACCCAACAGCAGACCCTAACGATCAAAGTACATGGAAGTACACTTACGATGAGGAAGATTCAATACTTGGTAAGTCAGCAACGGAAAACCCAAGAGTATTTTTTCTCGATCCAGTGGTTCATGGCGGTAGATTCAAGGCTCCCAAGATCTATATTGAACCTGCGACATACAATGGGTGGCTTGGAACCATTAAAACCTTCATTCCACAACTAGAAGCTTGTGAAGATAAAGACAATGGATTCTTGAATATGACTGAGATAGCTCAACGTGCGAAACAAGTTGAGTCAAACCTTCCGATAGATGAGAGACTAAGTGAACCTCTAGAGTGTCGACTTGAGGTCCCATATGACCGACAGATTATGCCGGCAAATCATGGAATTATCGAGGGTATTGTAGTTTCAACAATAAGAATGTATGCTACAGAGTTCATGATTAGGACCTTCCCTGTCTTCGGTTCAATCCAGTTTTCAGATTTAAATGTAGATTCTTTAATTACAAATTCCATCGCCGATGCGATGCAGAGAGAAATGTCGGAAGCAGGATTCCTTTCAAGCATTTCTCGTCTTGCATATTATCTCTTGTTTTTAGAGCAGGCAGTCCAAGTTGTCCAAAGGCAAATAATTGATGGTCTCATGGAAGAGACCGAAGAAATGAAAGAGGCTTCCAGAATCATAAATAAGGCACAGAACAATTATGAGAAACTAAGATTTGCCGATTTGTTACTTGGACAGTTCCCTGATGGAGTTAGAAGTCAACTATACGATGGTTCTCGAATCCTCGCATATGGAAATAAGTGGGCAACCACACCACAAGGCGAAACACTAAACTTTAAAACTTTAAATGGTTACAAGATCAACCTCGCTCGAAAAGTGGCGGTAATTCACGAGACACAAGAAGCAGCAGAGGTGTTTCTAGCCGCTTTGGTTCAAAAGGAGACTACTGTCTTATCTAAGAAGTTGAACCTTAATCTACGACCACGTCCGCACGTTTTTGATATTAAAAAGTACATGTTGTCAACCGAGGGTATATTAGATCAATCAAGCATAAAATCAGGATTTGTTAATGTGGAACAGGAAGTCGTCGAAGGCGCAAGTAAGCCTGACTATGGGAGCATTTTGGATTGCGCATCTCAAGACCTCAAGAGTCCTTTGGGGACAATATCCAAAACCCTTGAAGATATAGAGAAAACAGGCGTAATGTATCTAGAAAAATATGTAAGAATAGTTAACAAGGATGAGACCGAGCAAGTAATGAGAGTGTCGGAATTTCAATCGATGATGTCTAATAGGACAATTTATGATGAAAACTCTCGATTATCGGATCACTTTGGGAACGCTCTCGTGACATCAGAAGGCAAATTGCAAGGCACCATCGGCGTAAAATTTGGAGTTAGACTTCTGATGTGCGTATCTAGTGCACTTGGCCTTACACCGAACTTAAATTCAACAGCCGAGCGCCTACCTCGATCAGTAATGTCTGGTGAGAATAGTGTTGACTTGCAACACATTCCCATTTCAACATACGAGCTTGATGTTATGGATGTTGAAATTAAAGACCTTGACTTGGTAGATCCAAATATGGGAGAGGATATCAAGTGCTATGTTGATAGATTATCTGAAGAAGACAGTTTCATCACCTTGTTTGAGAAAATATTTAAGACAAAAAGCTTCACGTCTTTATTTGGAATATATTCATATGAAAATTTTATTGAATCAATCGGCAAGCTAGAAGTAGAAGAAGAGCGCCAATTCTTTATATCTCAAGGTTGGAAAAAAAGAATATTTAATGATACAAAGAGACTGTTGAGAAAACAGTTTCGTTCTGTTTACAATTCTCAAGACGACACAAAAAGCAGCCGCGCATCAAGAAATAGGCAATCGAACATAAACTTCTTAAAGAATTTGATACCAGAGCTCTACTTAAATGTAGGTGGAGTAGGTTTTCTGCAGAGACTTCGTATTGTTGACGCAAAACCATTTGATGAAGATGGTAAACCTTGTGTGAATGAATTCCAGAAACTATTTGAGGATGATTAAATGTCTTTATCGATAATATTTCCAATCAATATGAACAGCGATAACAATGCTGGGATCGATTCACATCCAAATACGGATACTACAAATGCGATTAAGCAGAACATGAAAATGTTATTGTTAACGAGGAAGGGCGAGTATGTTTGGGATCCAAACTTCGGCGTTGGCTTGCATGCATATTTGTTTGAAAACGACTCAACAATATCAACCGGTTTTCTAGAAGGGGAAATAAGAAACCAGTCAGCAACCTACATGCCATATGTACAAATTGACGGAATCAACATACAAATCGATTCGGATATTCAACTATTAAAGGTTCAACTAAGGTTCAGATACAACGGATTAAGTATTCCAGAGCTTTTTGAGGTCGAGGTGTCCTAAACAGCAATCGCTTTTCCCTGATTAACTATTTAGTTCTTGACGAGGGTCTCATATGTCTAAACAAAAGAAAACACCAATCAAATATACCAGTAGAGATTTCGATACAATTCGACAAGATCTAATAGAGCATGCAAAGCGATTTTATCCAGATGAGTGGAAAGACTTTTCCAAATCAACAATCAACTCTTTAATGATTGATTCCGTTGCTTATGTAGGAGATGTGCTTTCTTTCTATTTGGATTATCAAGCAAACGAATCATTTCTTGACACAGCTATTGAATTCAATAATGTCCGAAAACACGCAAGAACTCTAGGTTTTAAGTACGCCGGATCACCAAGTACTTATGGTACAATATCTCTATTTTGTATGGTACCTGCGAACACAGATGGTACCGCACCAGATTTGACTTACATGCCTGTACTTCAGCAAGGGGCAACTTTTTCAAGTTCTAATGGTGGAAATTTCATTTTAACTGAAGATATTGACTTTGGGGAATTGAATAACGATATTGTAGCAGCAAGGTTTGATAACGCGACTGGTGCAACAACATTTTTCGCAGTTAAAGCATTTGGCCAAATATCTTCTGGTTTATTTTCTAAAGCAACCGTCAACCTAAGTAACTCTTCATTTGAAAGATTTAGGAGAGTCCGCATTGGCGGAGACGATGTCGTCGAGATCATATCTGTAGTAGACTCAGATGGTAACAAATATTACGAAGTTGATAATTTATCGCAAGAAGTTGTCTTCGAAGAGACTACGAATAGGAATGCAACAGCGGAAGGCGTAAGAAGTATATTAAAACCCTTTTCAGCAGCCCGACGATTCGTAATGGAACAAGACGACACTGGTACATATCTCCAGTTTGGCTTTGGATCCGAAGACTCAGATGAAGAAGATTTGGTAGACCCAGCTAAGGTAGCCATACAGATGCATGGAAAGACTTATGTGTCTAATTTTAGGTTTGATCCTTCAAAATTAGTTGGAACTTCTAAGCTTGGACTTTCTCCATCTGGGACAAAGCTAACGATCATATTGAAGACGAACGATTCTAACTCAGCAAACGCTTCCTCGAATACCGTCACTAAAGTCCAACGCGCAACTTTTAAGTTCCCAAGTGAATTAACTTTGGATCAAACAAAGAAGAATTCCGTCATCGGTTCTCTCGAGATAACAAACGAAGAGCCAATCGTTGGAGCAACTGAACAAATCACAACAGAAGAATTAAAGCAGAGAGCAAAAGGGTATTATACTACCCAGTCAAGAGCAGTGACTCGTCAAGACTATGAATCTATGATTTATAATATGCCAAACAAATTTGGAATTATCAAACGAGTAAGTGTAGTGAACGACCCCTCTTCAGCAAATAGAAGGATGGCCATATACGTTATATCTGAAGATAGAAATGGAAACCTAGTAACAGCAGGATCCTCCCTGAAGACTAACATGAAGAATTGGATCTCTCAATATAAGGCAATCAATGATGTAGTTGATATTTTCGACGCTAAGATTGTAAACTTTGGACTTGATTATAAGGTTGTTTTAGACACAAGATTCAAGGGTATCAATATTATTGGAAAATGCAACGAAGCCCTCACTCAATATTTTTCAAACCAATTATACATCGGAGAGCCAATCTACATTACAAGACTATATTCCATCTTGAGCAAAGTTGAAGGCGTAGCGGATGTTAAGACCGTTCGAGCATTGCAAAAACGTGGAGCAGATTATTCATCAGTAAATATTAACTTTGACGATGCACTATCTGCCGATGGAACATATATTATGACTCCAAAGAATGCTATTATGGAATTAAAATATCCCAACAGAGATATTAAGGGGACCCTAATCCGATGATTAAAAGATATTTCGCTACACAAGACAATACAATTACAAATGCATTTGGAGAATCCCTGACCACAAGAGGTGTCTCTGGTAGTATGGGCCTTTCTGATATATTGGAAGTGTTCAGTATTTATGGACAAGTCTCATCTTCAGCAACTGGATTTTCACTTGAAGAGGCTAGAGTTTTGGTTGAATTTGATCTAACTCAAATTGAAGCCGACATAGCCAACAAGACAATACCTTCAAACGCAAAATACTTTCTTAGATTGTTCAATGCCGAACATGGAGAGACAATCCCCAGAGAATACAATTTAAACGTCAATAGCATAAATGGTGCTTGGCAGGAAGGTTTGGGACTGGACATGGAAGGGTACACAGACTTGTCTTCAGGTTTTGGATCTAACTGGATTGTCCGCTCAGGATCAACAGCTTGGACCGCCGAAGGTGGTGATATAAACGCATCCCCTACTGCTACTCAATTTTTAGACACAGGTTTAGAAGATTTAAATGTGGATGTAACATCTCAAGTCGCATTGTGGCTAGACAATACCAAGCCAAATAATGGTTTTCTAGTTAAACTTCCAACTTCATTAGCTGATGGTACCCAACAGAGGTCTTATTATACCAAAAGATTCTTCGCAAGGGGAAGCGAATTCTTTCACAAGAGACCAGTCTTGGAAGTTCGATGGAATTCACAAGTGATGGATGATAGAGTTAACTTTTATTCTTCGTCATCATTAGCTCCAGCAGCAGACAACTTGAACACTCTATATCTATACAACTATCACCGTGGACAACTAGCAGACATCCCTGCAGTCGCACAGGGGGTAATCTATGTAGACTTATATGCCTCTCTAGGTAGCACTGCACTGACTCAATGTGTAGACACTCCTGCAACCGGAGGATGGGTTGAGACCGGTATTTACACCGCTAGCGTTTGCCTCAATACAACATCTTCTACACTTAATGATGTTTGGTACAAAGGCGCAAACCAATATCACTCTGGAACCATCAACGTTAAGCAATCCACAGCAATCACTGCTGCACCCGATAATAATCTAGTGGTAACGGTATCAAACAATCGAAGCTTCCACTACAAAGACCAAACAAGCAGATTCTATCTCTACATTAGGCAGAAGAATTGGAGCCCAAACATTTATACTACAGCAACAACCGTACCTCAAACTGAAGTGTTCGAGAGCCTTTATTATAAAATTATTAAAGTTGCCACAGATGAAACAATCTTTGACTACGACACAACAAACAACTCGACTTTGCTATCATACGATTCTCGAGGGAACTATTTTGATTTGGACATAGGAATGTTGGAACCCAACTACACCTATCAAGTTGAACTATCCCTGTATAACGTCGCGACCAAGTCGTATGAACAACTTTCTTTCAAGCACAAGTTTAGAGTGGTGAACAATGAGTATTAAGAATCTTTTCGGAAAAACCGTAACAAGCTACAATGATGTAGCAGTAGATGTAGAATCAACTGACTTTATCGACGAAGTTGTCGCTAAAAGAGATACTTACTTACCACCAATCGATTTTGCTGACCCTAAGAATTTTGTATTCTATGGCTCTGCCGAGCTTTACTATGAAGCAGCCATCAAGAGAATCTATGAAGACTACCCTTATGACGGATCAAAAGCAGAACAGATTGACTTTGAAGAGCGGTCATCATACTTGGAGCGCTGGCTCTTCGACAACAAATATCCAAAAACAACTGGGCATGTAGTACTCGGAACTTCTGCAAACATTAGTGGAAAGACTGGTAATTTTGCTAACACCACTGTGTCGGAATACATTGAGGTTCATGGTGGACTTCACATTGATTCCACTGCTACTAATTTAGATGAGCACTTTGAGCACTCCGCCAAGTATGACGCAGCAAAAAATAGAACTCAAAATTTCAATTGTGACTTCGATAATGGAGCAACGATAGAGTTTTGGCTTAAAAAGACATCTTTCGACACAGTAAATCAACCAGTCGAAGTGATTTTGGACCTCTGGAACGGATTGACTGGGACTAGTGAGTGTAGGATAGTTGTTTCGATAACTGGGAACACTTCACCAGATCCAACCATTATTTTCACCATCAAAGAGGCTGGTAACTTAGATTCTAACGTATCTATTCCTTTCACAGATTTAACATCGTTTAATCACTATGCTTTCTCAGTTCAAAATACTTCAACCAAAACTGTTATTCGTACGTATAAAAACGGAGAAGAGATTGGAACAACTGAATTGGGAACTTTTTTCAATTCATTTACTGGGAGAGTGGACGGTTTTATCGGCGCACTACAAACAGAATTTTCTTCAGGACAAGGTGCAACTAACGGCGGTAAATTATCTGCCTCTCTTGATGAGTTTCGCTTCTGGAAAACTCGAAGAACTTCGAGACAAATCAAGCTCAACTGGTTCCGCACCATTGGTGGAGGAGCAAACACTGACGACGCCACATCGGATTTGGGAGTATATCTCAAGTTCAATGAAGGAATTACAGGAACAACCTCAATTGACTCTAATGTTTTAGATTATTCAGGCCGCTTGGCAAACGGAACTTGGATTGGCTACTCAAGCACTACGAGTGCAAGATCAACAGACTCAGCTCTTACGCTAGCTGGTTACACAGAGAAGCCTACTCCAATCGTTTATTCAACACACCCTAGTGTTGTCTCTCTAGAGGCAGAGATGACGCTTAGTGGATCTGACTATGACTCTGGAAGAGGTCAAGCATTCTATCGCTCCCTTCCAAATTGGCTCGTTGAAGACGACCAAGCCATTGGCGACCAGAACTTAAGAAAAATCTCTCACATTATGTCAAGCTATATGGACACCTTAAAGGTCCAAATCGATTCACTTAACAGCTTGCAAGATAAGCAATATCTATCATCTAGTTATAAAGCATCTCCATTCTCCGAGGAGCTCTTGAAAGGCAAAGGATTCACAACGAGTGAAATGTTTCTTTCATCGGAAGTATTCGAGGCATTCTCAGACGTTGATTATGATGCTAGACAATTCGACCTCAATATTGATGAAATTAAGAATCTCATCTTCACAAACATTTACAACAACCTCGAGAACATCTACAACTCAAAGGGAACTGAAAAGTCAATTAGAAACCTCATCCGATGCTTCGGTATTGATGATGAACTAATCAAACTAAACCAGTATACAGACAATGGAACACAATATCTCGGAGACAAATATAGAACAACATCTGTAAAGAAGAAATACATCAACCTTAATAGTGTAGACCTGTTTTCTGGGACAATGTATCAAAGCGGCTCTAGAACATTCATTTCCGGCTCCAACAATGCCTCTGTAGCTGCGTTTACGATGGAAGCTGATATAGTAGTGCCCAACAAGAAAGAAATCGGAGAGAATGGATTCTTCGCAACGCCATTCCTATCTGCATCCGTTATGGGCTTTCACGAGGCTTCCCCTAACTTTCCAGCAGACTATACATGGTGGGCAACAGAGGCGGGTACAGCCGCAGCAACAGCAACAATTGCAATGCTTGCAACTTCCGGCGCTGAAGGTTGGTCAATTGCAAACTACGATGGACAGACAGTCACGATAATATCAACAGACAATACTTCTGTTACTTATGAATTTTCTCAAACATTATCAAATGGGAGCATCTTGCCGAATGGAAATACAGCCGTCGCCATTGGTAGCGGTCTGTATGATACGGGGCCAAATTTTAAGGACACAATAAATCTTTCCAGTGTTCACACCGGAAAAATAACAGCATCGTATACTTATCAAGTATTATCACTCACTCAAGCAACCAGCGGCCAAACAGGAAACACAGTAATAACATTTTCTGCACCTGTAACAACAATGTCGTCTGCAAACTTCAGCGGCGGTACATCCACATTCGCAGAAGCTCGGGATCTCCAAGTATATCTTGTTCGAGACTCAAGCGAATCAAAGCATGCGAAGTTCGTTATAAAGAATCAAACCGAGACAATCTATCAAGAGTCAGACTATATCTACGATGTTTACGACGAAGAACACTTCAACGTCGCTTTAAGAATTAAGCCTCAAACCTATCCGTATGCCGGTAACGTCACAAACATAACACCAGATTACGACATTGAACTATATGCAGTATCTCACAACTTCGACGAACTTAAGGAAGAAGTATTGGTCACAACAACTGTAGATAATGCCACGGGATCTGCCTATCTTCAAGCACCAAAGAGGATCTATGCAGCATCACATTATGAAAACTTCACAGGCTCAGTGCTTCACAAGACTGATTTGGAGTTCGGTAGAGTCTCCGCATGGCTTGACTACTTACCGAACAGCTCTATTCAAGAACACAACAAAGATGTCTTAAACTATGGTAACTTTAAATCCATAGATGGCTCAAATGCCTTCGCAATTACCGACACCCAAATCCCAACAATGGACTTATCCATTTTAAATTGGGACTTTGATACCGTTACGACTTCCGACTCTTCTGGAGAATTCGTCATCGAAGATACCACTTCTGGCTCTTCCGACACAATCTATGGGTGGGTTGACAACATCATCCGCCGAGAGTACGATGGTAAAGGAGATAACTTCCCAACAACTTCAACTGCATTTTTGGAAAATGAATTTCTCTATGCGACCAAGAAGGAGTTACCGGAGACCTCATTCAATTCTAATAACATCTTCATCAAAGGCGATAGACAAATCTTCTTCGGAGAAGACGAAGATGTGAGCGACAACTTATTTGTTCTAGAAAAGTCACCCGCTGCAACCGTCTCGGAGGAGATGCTTAAGTTGTTCTCAACAACTCAAGAGTTTTCTAATCTATTTGGGCGTCATGTTGATAGATATAGAATAGAATACAAAGACATGAACAGAGCAAGGCAACTGTTTTATCAGAGAGTAGACACTGGATTAGACTTTGACAAGTTCTTCACATACTTCAAGTGGATAGACCAGTCCATTTCTGAAATGATAAATCAACTCATTCCGGCTTCTGTTAACTTTGCTGGTGGAGTAACCGATATCATCGAACCACATCTTCTCGAAAGAGACAAATATCAACGGCAAATTGGTTTATTAACAACTGTTACATCCACCGAAGCATCCACTCGTGGAGTGCAAGAGTTGAACTACAATTGGAGAATCGGACACGCTCCTCTTCCAACGGAAGACCAAGACTCAAACTCTTTGTGGCAAAGTGAGCGTAGAGAAAGAGCAACAACGGATGCTGAAATCATCCGCGAAGTTATTATTCGACAAACAGACCAAGAGTTCACAAATCCAATAACGCTTTCTGGATCAACCTCAACTGGAATTTACTCTGGGAGTGCATATGCAACCCGAAGATTCTCAAGACCATATTCTATCGAAACAGACTTCAGTCCCTCTATCCATGGCGGAATTAATTATGAGGAGTCTAAGGATCGTGATTTGTTTAAGTCCGGAATTGAACTCCATTCCCCAATCGGCCCCTCAGGTGCACCAAAGAACGTTATAACATTTGGCGCTGGGTTAGGCGATGGACTAAATGTCCTCGAGAAAAACATGAACAACGACACTCGAGGTCCTAATGAAAAAATTAAATATGACGGATTTGGCCTTATTGGTAAGTTTACTGACTTTGTGGGCTCAAGCTATTCTCCCCTAAGTCCCGATTTAGATTACTATAGTAGAAGAAAAGTATCAGATATGTTTATTGGAAATATCGTCTCTAGTAGTGTGAGTGGTGGATATAATTCCTTAGTTAATATCGCAACCTCAGGTTCAGGTTTTCGTGTTGGCGTAAATGTAGTGAATCTACATTCTGATACAACAGACGTTACAAATGAAATACCAATACAGGGCCCGTTCACTAGCAATTGGGTTGGGGGTAGACAGTCTAGACATACTGCCTTGAATAGTGTCGGTAAACCTAGAACATTCACCAGTGCCGTGCCCAACAATTTGGATTCTGAATTTTCAAGACCAGAAGAGTATCGACTCTTGATTGGAAGAAATCCTATTCTCAACTCCGGATCGCATGGGCATATCGAAGGAGACCAAGATGGAGCATTAGGATTCACAGCACCTGACTATGGATTGTCGTCCACTGGAACATGGCCTGATAGCGACCGATTATATTCAATCTTTTATCGAGAGGAACGAGCAAAGCGCCCATTGAATATCAAGAATATTCAAACAACCACATCTTCTGTATCTCACGGAAACTACCAACATGAGTACGAAGTGTTCTCAACATTTGGAGATCAAGGGTATTTCTTAAAAAGAGCTGGTAATCTTTTGCCAACATCTATTGCGAACACATTGCCTGAGACTACAAACTATGCAACAATGATGGCTCAGAAAGCCAGTGCACAAGGTAACATTGCTGTAAACGAACCGGGTGGCGTGGTAAGTAACAGGTTCACTTCCGGAACTTTCGCAACCATGACGATCACCACAGTGAAAGAATCCGTTCTCACCTCAGGCGGCAGTAGCCGAAGATGGACACTTACAGATGCAAATGGTGTAACAACAACATTCAAGATTATAAATGGCGGAGATGTTGCAGATAATCACCTCGCCTATTCACCAGGTGTGGAAACTGATTTTGATCTACTAGGTATCGCTGCGAATACTCGCGCAGCTATGCGAGATGAACTTATAACTAAAATTAATGCAATGGATCCACCTAGCTTTACAGCCACAGCTGCTGGTGATGATGTTCTTGTGACTCAAAATATTGTTGGTACCGCTGGAAATACAGAAATTACTTTTCTAGATGGTGCTATTGCCTTCACCTTCTCTGGTACTAACACATTCCAAGGTGGATCTTTCGGAGTCAACGACCAACCAACACAAGATAGATCCACAGGATCTGCCCACGTAATAAGAACTCAATTCTCTGCACCCGGTGGTCCCGAAGTTAACTCTCCTGCATATCTTGACGTTGCAACACAACAATTCTCTGCATACAACTCAATAAATTTCCGCAATCTGACTGTGGTTGGAGATAGTTCTGGTGAAGTTGATACAATCAGAGTGAATTCATTCTCAAACCGTCGAGAAGGCTTGAGGATCTTAAGAGCAAGACATCAAGGTCAATTTGGTATTGATTCCAAACATGGAGTAATCAGATCAGAAGATTATGTAGCAGAGGCTTCATTCCATAAGCAACATAGGAACGGTTCTAAAGTTGAAAACCGAACTGACTTTGCTAAACTTGCAATCCCTGCTTCAATCCTTATTGTTACAGTAAAGGAGTCAGATCTTACTTCACCAACAGGGATTGGTTCTAGTGACAATCATAGGTTTACATTGACAGATGCAAATGGAGTGACTACGACATTTAGGATTACTGCCGGCTTAAATATTTCCATAAACAGTAGTCAATACACCGCTGGGACTCAAACTGATTTTGGTCTAGTGACCATTACCAATACTCGTGCAGCCATGCGAGATCAACTTATAATCAAAATCAATAAAATGAATCCCCCTAGCTTCACAGCGACTGAAGATGGTGATAATGTTCTCATAACCCAAAACACTGTCGGAGCATCTGGAAACACCGAAATTACCTTTCCAAATGGAGCTATCAAGTTTGCATTTCAACCAACTATCCCCTCAAACCCAGTGAATTTTTTCTCACTTGGGCTTGATGCAACGCCGGTGAGGTATGACAACATGCACTTCAACACTCCGATTCCTGCTTCTGACTTCCAATATTCTTGGATCAATGCAGCAATCAGTGGATCTAACTGGGAAGCGGATCAAAAGGTTTTAACTTATGCACCAAAGAACGGTATGATGAGTTCCTCTGTAGGCTTTACTGAGGCAATTATCTTTCCGTCCATTTCGGACATCTCTTGTTGTTTTGATGAACTAGCCTTCAAAATAGTGTATGATTTACTCGACGGGGCAACTAACACTATCACAACTGATACAACATTGACTGTTAGCTCCTCCGATAGCGGAACTACAGGAAATGGACAAATCTACGAAAATGATATAGTGAATATGGATGTCCAAATCACAGACCTTGGTTGTTGCGAGGACGACACTTTGAAATATCGAATTGTATCAGTACCATCCACTGGTGTTACTATAGACACCGGTTGGCAAACCTCGGAACAAGACCCACCAAGCAATATAGTTAAGGATAATAGCGAAGACAACCCTGGATCAATCGTCATCACCTTCTATGTTGAAGATTGCGATGGAAATGTTAAAACCATCGTAGTAACACTTCTAAAGGCAAAGTTTAATACATAAACTATTTAGTCTAAAAAGGAACTGCAATGTCTAATTTTAAAGATTTCGTTGGAATAAATATTTGTATTTATGAGCCAACCCTCAACGATTCCGGCGCTATAGGGGGAAATACTCTTGGATATGATCCAGAAGGTGCATTTTTCTATACAGATAATGTGGGCATTGGGAATGTTGGGCCTCTTACGAAGGCTCCCGTCTCGAAGACGCTAGTGTTACTAAACCTCCACAGAAATGGACCATATGGGTATCCAATGTGGAAACAGATGAGAACATCTCAGAACCACTTGACTCGAGCCCTGAATGCGAAAAACACATTTACATATGTACAAGAGCCGGGTGCCTTGTTGGGTACAAAGCAGGCAAAATATGGAAACATCATCAGTTTAAAGGAACCGACAATTTCGAGTAACTTACCGATTTCACTTATAGGTGAAGTTGCGATCTACAATGAAGAGTTGGGAATATTTGAAAAGAAACCAGTTGAAATCAAAACAGCATTCAATAATGAGACAGCATTTTTTGCAAACCAACAAGCCAATGAATACTTTAATACAATATTGCAAACTGATGAGAATTATGAAACCTTGAAGGACATGTATTTAGACGGAGGCCTCGATGACGAAGGGTCATTGCTTGACTCGTTCTCTCTTTTGACGTACCGCCAAACGATTTGGCCAAAGCAGCAATTCGCATACCTCAATAGGACAAGATCTAGAACCTTCTATGTTAACACATTTTGGAGAAGTGCGAGAGATGACCGATCACAACTAAATGTGGATAATGGGTTTGGAGAGATAATACCATCGCAATCCATGTGGCCATTAGATGCAGCAGTGGACTTTACCACACGAACAGTTCCAACTGGAGATGGGTCAACAATTGTCTACCACCGTATCGGTGGTCACATCAAGCAAGATAGTGCCGGCGGAGAGGGTATACTTCAAAATTCCTATTCTCATGTATTCAGGGGCGAATACTCATTCTCGGGTCGTACACCAATATCTTCCAGTATTGCATTTTCAAACCTAGACTTCGCACAAATACTGTCTTCATCTATTTGCTATTCAAGGCGCCACACTCTCAAGTCGACATTTTCCAACTTTAACCCCTCCTTTCCTTCACTTGGAACGCCAAACCCATATGAGTCTGCACCGGCATTCAATGGGCATTTAACCGCAGCGTCTCTGACACTAGATGGCTCTGCATCAATGATGATGACGTCTTCATTATTCGAAGGTGTTGCGAATTGGGATGCCCCCGCTCAATCTGGTAAGGCTCCGTTTTATGATTCTTATCTAGATTTTGCTCAAGAAGTAAAGAACTCTGGAAAAGGATACTCTATCATACCAGAATTTAAAATAAGCAATCATGTTGCAGCATTCGAAAAAAATGGTGTGACCCAAGAGCTCAAGTCTATTTTTGAATTGTCTGGTGGACTAAGTGAGAACACTACAACGGAGAATAAATCTGATTTCTATAAAGTATTATCGAACTCTGACTTTTTGAAGCATTTTGATTTAATAAAAAAGGACCATAAAGGTTTCGCAGATGAGAAAATATTGACGCTCAAGTGTAAAGCAATTAAGAAATTCTTACCTTACGAAGGCTTCTTCCCAGCAGAAAGAACAGTAGAGATGGCCAAACAATTTGCCTCTAGCTACAAAGATTATATAAGAGCCGTGCAGGTGGGTGAAGAATCTAATCCGCTGACGGGTGGAATGTCGATAATGCCTATTCTAGAGCCATTATTCGCACCAGGAATCCTGTTTAATACAATCAAATCTGGTGTCGCCGTTGATTTTCCAATTTTTACTCCTGAAGATTTTCCGTTCGTCGCATCTTCAAGTAACAATAATAACAACGGCCAATGGGACGCCGCGGGTCAAGACCCTAAAATGGTTGAGTCCGGACCATTTCAGAATTATTATTGGTTAGGATCAGATAGAGCCGGCACACTTCTTGATCTTAATTCTGCATATTCAAAGAGGATCCCTTTTGAGGCCTTGGCGGATCCTGAGTCCTATATTGCTAATTTAGAAATGATCCTGCAGGAACCACACCCATTCGGACTTCCTTATACTGGTAGTATGCCCCACCCACTTGAGCTGAAATCTAAATGGACCGGCGGTGGCGACACTCTCTATGGGAAAATGGCTAATAACATTTTGGCTGAAATACCAGAATTCTTTATCTCTAATCAAAATATGAAAACTATAACTTCCTTAGAAGATCAAGATCCAAATTTTGGAAACGCTGTTTCCGGAAACTATTACACCATGAGAATAAAGATGAAGAGAAGTAGGGTCGCTGATAATGTCTCCATCGGCGGATTTTATGGAACGTTGGTTGATCCCCCTCAAGATATTGTTACATACCAAGATAGGAACCTTGTTCCAGCAACCGGTAAGAATGTCGATATATTAGCATCCACCAACATTAAGGCAAGATTTTCTACAAAAGAATCTCTGACTATGTATTCTAGACCCACAGCCTTTGGTCCACCCACTTATGGTGGAAATGGATGGGGAGAATATAGAGGAATAGAATTTCGTGAATGTGGTTCATGGTGGGGATTAAATTATCCTTATACTCCACCCTACTACCATGGAGAGTCTTGGTGCGATTTGATATTCGAAGCGACAGAGACAAGAAAATATACATTAGATGAGATAATGATTTCTGCTTCTAATTTTCCATATTACACAAGACATTGGTGGAATGGAACGGGCGATGCCGTAAGAGATTTGACTGGCTATTCTGGATCCGCCACAGGCGCCACCAGCCCAGTATATACTGGTTCATATAGTAAATATGCAAATGGCCCATGGCATAATTTAATCAAGGAGAATGGTGGAGATATTGAAATGTACACTCCGGTCTATCAAAACGGCCAATACAATTATGCTGGTTGGGGTAGCGACCTCGGAACTAACAGCTTCGCAAATGGGACAAAAAATAACCCAGCCGTTCCAACCCTAAGATGGTTGCGACCACCCAACACCACTGAAGCCCTCGAAACCAAATATTTAATCCAGCATCCATATTATGTAAACGAAAACGCAATGCAGCTTAATTCAAGTGTGAACCTTTTCGGAAAAGGAACTGTTAGGGAAGTTTTCAATAAAGAAACTGGTCAAACATCCGAAGTTGCCTCAGCAGATACGATCCGTGGAAAGACACGATGGATAATCCAATCCAAGTTTGAGACTCCAATACTTAACTTTAAAAAATATGAAGACATGGATGGAGAAGGTGTGAAAAAACCTCTATATGCAGCAGAGTCTGTACCACGCGGTATGTGGCATCAGTATGGAGAAATACCTGCAGACCCAAAAATTGGAGTATTCTTGCAGGTTGGTGAAATCCCCAGAACATGGCTCAAGGGAGCACTAGGGATCAAATCAACACAAAGAAACATCGCATCCTTAGCAGATCTTGTTGGTTTTTCAAAAGAACCAGTAAGACTTGGAGAGATTGCTTCTCAAAAAGAAATATCAGAATGTGTCGTGGCTGTTCCATTTGTTGGACAATCTGCAACTCGAAAGTTCTTTTCTATACCTAGAGCAGACATTGATTCGTGCATAGACGCATCCCGTCGTGAGATCGGCGGTCAATTCCCCGCTGGTGGTCCACCAAAGGCTGGGGATACAGTCTACCAAATGGTCAAAAAGATGCAGAAATATGTATTTCCGCCTTCAATGGATTTCGTAAGATATGAGGAAATTGATCCATTCGCAATGTATATTTTCGAATTCAAACACACTCTCTCAAAACAAGACCTTGCGGATATTTGGCAAAACCTATCACCAGAAATTGGAACAAAAATGGAAGAATCAGAGGTATCAATATCGCATGAGCTATTGTCTGCAGAGCTCTTAGGTGACGGGGCAGTTGTGAAAAACAACACTCTCGATGAGAACGCTGAGGGAAAAGGTATTCCATCTAACATTCAATGGATGATATTCAAAGTCAAAAAGAGAGCAAAAACAAACTATTTTGACAAGGTTGTAGCCAAGAAAGGAACAACGGATGATACCTCTGGTGTGGAACTTGTAGGTGTTACAAATGCCGTTACAGGTAAGAAAGACAAAGATATTACATACAATTGGCCATATGATTTCTTTTCACTCGTAGAACTAGTTAAGATTGACGCCGAGATCTCGTTTGCAAATATTGAAAACGACGATAAAGGACAGAAGTCGATCAAGAAGGTAGAGTCCAAAAAAGCTCGTAAGCCTTCATCAATTAACAAGGCGAGAGGAAAGGGATAAATGAATGACGTTTTTTAATAAGAAAGAAGATGTTCTTAAAATTGAATTAACACCATATGGACGTTCGCTTCTCTCTAATGGGAAGCTTATGCCTAAATTCTATACGTTTTTCGATGATGATATCATTTATGATCTTGAATTCGGTGGCGATACTGAAAACCAAGTGAATATTAAAAACAGAATCTTGGCGGAAACGCCTAGGTTGCGACCACAACGAGATCTGATATCTCCAGAGTCCCTCATTTTTACTTCTGAGAGATCCGAGGACTCCTCTAGACCCTACAGTCAAGTTGCGATGAATCACCTCACAACACCATTGGGAACATCTGACGGGACATTTATTGATGCTCCGAGTTGGAATGTAGCGTTTATTCTCGGAGAAATTTCAAATGTAGATCCCATCATCGAACAAGACACAACCAGTATTAAGCGAATCCCACAGGTCAATACGACTCTAGAATACACGATGGAAATTAGGAATACTAGAAATGACTCTCCCGTCAGAGGTCAAGAAGTTTCCCCCAACGTCCCCGTCTCATCGGTACAACCAGATGGAACATATATTAGTCTAATTGATGAACAAATTATATGCAAAATTCTGGAAGAAAAAGGATTTATGCAGAAAGACGGCCTAGAAATGGAAGTGTTTCTCTACGAAGAAAACGAAGAAACTCCAAAGAAATTAAAGTTCGCACCTAGGCAAAAGACCATTATTGATGGAATGCTCATGGATGACGACATTGCCTCAATCTCCCTAACAGAAGATTATGTCGAATACTGGTTAAATATTGAGCTAGATTCTCAAATACCTGACTCTGAAATATGCAAAGGTGTCCAACATCTTAAGTCGCAAGATATCCTTGTCGATGTTAGTGTTGTATGTCCAGACATCGAAGGTACAGATTTTGACATCTATAGAACAAACATAACAGACGTGGAGGATTGCTAATGTCTAATAGTCTTGTAGGTCTCGAGAACCTTCCAAATGTTTATGTCGAAAAGATATTATTATACAATAATGACGATAGCACATTTAAGGTGGATGTATCGCTGCTGATGTTGGACGTCGAGTCTGGTGGAGCCTTCACATGGTCAGATGACGATCTAATACTTGACTATCTAAAGGTCGCAGTCATTGCTACGTCAAACGAGCAACTAATCTCTAAAATATCAGAAGGTTTGATCAACCCCATGCCCATTAACATAAGACGCTCTAGAGTCCCTGGACTTGGATCTCTAATGACTGGTACGACAATAGTCGAAACCCCAGCAAAAGAAATGAAAGGTAGTTTTCGACTTAACAGTTTGGAAAAGAGGTATCAAAAGAAGATATCCTTTTTAGAGCCCGTAAACACCTCTACAATGACTTTGTTTGCTTTTGCCTACATAGACGCCGAGGAAATGTCCAAAGCACTTAGGATAAGCCTTACCGGCCCTTTAAATAGCTATCATGGTCCAATCGTCTCTGATAATGTAATTGTAGAGAATGAAATCGAGACATCAACATATATTTACAAAGAACCCGGTGGAAACCTATGGTCAGGACCAGTCCACCAACACACTGACGGTCGATGGATGGCTGGATCATTTCATTCATCCAAACCCCACCCAAGACTCACAAGAGAAGTCGTTCTCAATACAAAGATTGTCGACAAGAGAGAGGGTTCATACAGTTTGCGGTCAGAAATGAATCTTACACAGAAAGCAACACTGTCTGAATTATCACTATCTTACAACAATGCAGCAGACGCAATTGGTATGTTCTCCATTGATATTAGAAATTTGGTGCTAACAAAGACAAAGTATGGAAGAAAAATGTTCAATGTTTCCAAGTCGTTGTTTGAATCATTCTCAAGAAGCATTCAATTGGACTCATTGGAGATTAGAAGACAACAAGTCAAACTCACCGCTCAAACAAATCGCCTAGGGACTAGAAAATACAATCAAACACTCGTAGGTTCATATAAAACAATTGAAGTCAGCAGCAATTCCAACAATGCCTTAATTGGAACAGACAGGCTGTCTCAATTATATATTGTTCCCGATCCACTTATTAAAACTTATCAATACATCGACGAAGAAATGTCCGAGAGAACAAGGGGAGAGTATCGTTACGAAGCAATCATTACATTTATCGATAAGTCTCAAATATTCTTAAGAAATCTTTTGAAGCAGATGGAATCGAATATCTCAGACCTTAAGGTACAGAGAGAGTTTCTATTTAGACAATCCCGATACGACAGGGTCAATGATAGTTTAAAACCTGGAGTCTCTGTAGCGAACATATTCTCATCATCAATTGAGAATTACTATCAGAATTTATCTATTCTTATGGATATCGATGATGAGACAAAGACCAGATTAATTAAAGATAAGAGAGCGGCTTTGACCTCAGATAATTACACGAATAAAGAAGCGGAAAGGTTCATATCTGACTACTCAAGCCTTGCGAGTAGATTAACAAGAAGGTTTGATATCCAAAAGAAGACAGAAAGATTAACAAATAGAGCACGACCAAACAATTCCCTACCTCCTGGATTCATAACAATCAAGCACGTATTTTCAAATACTGTTAAGTTTGACAACGTCGTCGCTTCATATGATTTTCTTGGTATCCAATCAAACAAGTCATTGGTATCTTTAACAAAAGATCAATATATTAAGAGAGCAGATTTGGAAGTCAGTAGATTCTTCGACACCAACCGCTCCACAACCTCAACAGACCTAGCGGACCTTGACAAGCAAGATATGATGGCGATAAAAGATTTAAGCTCTTCCAAGGTCTCATTCTTTTCCCCACTTAGCTTTAAGTACAAGTCTCAAAGTAAAGATTTAACATCTTTGCAAAATCTAGACGTAAACGGAATATCAATAAATTTCATAACTCATATGTCCGAGAAACAATCTAATCCTCAATTCTCTTCCGCAGCGATCCGAAAAGAAGAAAAGTCCCAAACCAAACCATCAAAAAGAAAAAACAGAAGAGTCATGAAGAAGAGGAGATTAGGAAGATCTATATTTAACTTTAAGAGAACTCCATTCAAAATAAACAATCTCAAACCAGAAGAGTATTTGGAAGTGTCGAGATATCTCGGCCAAAACTCCGAAATGGTCAATGTTGATTCGAATTTGGATGACGCCATCTTGAGCCCACAAACCGAACAGGTTATGACTAAATTAGCTACAACTAATGGCCTAAGTGTAAAGAGAGAAAAGGCCACTTTCGATTTACAAACTAAGAATAATGTTTTCGAAAAATTCAAGTCTTCCCCCAAGTTTGATCGAAAGAAGTTGACCATGATGCCTATCTCAATTAAAGCGCTGATTAACTCACGCTCAACGGGCGCGAAGAATAATATTTTAGAGTCCGAATCGGACATTCTCAAAGATGCTGAGACAAAAATCGCAACAGAGATGATCTTTCATGCAACCCAGAAGGTTCAATACTTTTCCGGATTTGAAGTAGACTCAAATGGCCTCCCAGACATATCTCAGCCAAAGTGGGAAGATATTACTCCGATTTCTCTAGAGAGAAACAGTCGCTTACTTTGCAGAATGAGATATACACAAATCCCAGAACTAGGCATTGGACCTGCGTCGGAATTGAAACTACTTGCTCAAAATGAAATATTTGCTATATCTAACGAACCACTCGCTAGCATACTGACTCCTATTTTAGATACTGAAGAGAGTTTGAGTCTAGAGCAGGAACTCCCAGAGATAAAAGACATCGTCTATGCTTCATCGAATTACGTTAAGCAAAATAATTCTAGACAAAATCAACTAGTGGATTCTCAAGCACGAACAGTCGGATCTCGAAGACAAGCAGTCGGATCTCGAAGACAATCAACTGGAGGAACAACGAATGCCCAAAGTAGTCGTTACTGATAATTTAAAAGACGCCGCCTTATTAGCTTCAGGTAGAGGCCTCATCGTCGCTGATGCAAGCCAGTCTACGCAGAAAATTGAAGCGCCCGGTGGTGTAAAGAAGTATAATGTACAATTCCTCAATAGTGAAATCAAGCACGACGAAGAATTGTCTTATGAAGTTGCAAGGATTAAAGTCAAGCCAATTATAACAATGTCCAATTTCGCCTCCAGCATCAGGTCAGACTTCTCAAGTGGTCCAAGATCAAATCACTATTTCAAAATGCCGGATATGGTTGACCTAGCTTCGACACATACTGAGGAATATTCAACTTCCAAATCCCAAGCTTCATACTCTTTCGAAACAATATTTAACTATATCTCAGAAGAATACGACAAACTACAAGTAGGAATATCGGAATATAATCTATATGCACCATTTGACAGGCCATCGAAGCGAGATTTCTTAGAGGTCCAACGCCGAAACACCGGAGCTATAAACTTCGGACGCGGAAGTCGAATGAAGAACTTTGTAGTGCCGACTATGAAAGTTCAACAAGGAACAGAAGAGTCTCCATATTATAATTATCTTAGAATCAATCAGCGATTAGATAATGGTATTTCACATTTCGCAGTAAAGCTTGGGATTTTCGATGAACTATTGCAGGATTATTTATTTGGAGATCGAACCGATACATCGTTCGATATCCAACAAGGCCAAAGTGTATCTCAGGACTCCACGGTTCCCATATATAACTTGCAATCATTCTTAACAACAGATAGGGAGTTGGACTTAGACAATTTCTTTACACTGAATGAGTCCATACGCTCCTCTAGGATGTCTTTGGGTTTACGTAAGCACTTGATGAAGGGTTTCATAAAGGATACCTCCAGCACCGGATTTCGAACTTATAGAGATATTTACAACAACCTCGAGGCTCACAAAGAAGTGTTCTGCTATTCCATTGATAAGCATGACGGCGCTGTTCTTGATAGTACAAAAATTCAAACACTATATGCACCCGCACTTAATGATTCAACACCAATCGTGGATACCCAAGTTAAGTATGGAAAGTACTACACCTACAAGATAACTGGTCACTATATGGTTGTAGGAAACAACTATGAATACAGGGAACTTTCACGTTCAGAAGATCCTGAAGACGAGCACGTGATTATCGAAGTTGTCAATAGACCAAGTGTTGTTATTATGCCGTTTCACATTTTTTCTCAAAAAATAAATATTGTGCAGATGCCTCCAGTGTATCCGCAAGTATCATTTAAAACAAAGAACAATTCAAGCAAATCGATATCGATGTACCTCTCCCCTACAAAAGCCGAGATGAAATCTCCCTTCATAAGGATTACTAGCGACGACGATATTCAACTACGAGAACTGGATAGACTACCAAATGCTCGAGATCTCAATGGTAATTTTAGATTTAAGACATATGGAGACCAAGGATTGTTCGAAGTCTTCAGGCTAGATTATGCACCTAAGTCCTTTTCTGACTTTAGCAATGCGAAGATTGGAGAGATAAGCATGCCATTCAAATCCATGGATGCTATCTTTGAAGATGTTGTTATTCCAAATAAAAAATATTATTATTTATTCAGATCGATCAATCAAAAAGGTCTAGTATCGAATCCAACATCTGTCTATGAAGCGACACTGTTGGTTGATGCAGATGATTCGGAAATCATAACAGACACGTATCATTTTCCAAAACCTAGAGATATGGAATCAGCTCTTGGATTTAGGAAACTACTTAGAGTAACCCCAGCGGTCGAGCACATACTATTTGACGCCGCCCAAGATGCATTGTTTGGAAAGACAACTCTTGTGGGCACCTTAGACAATTTAAAACTTGGAATTAGAGACAAGGCAGTATGGGGCAGAAAATTCAAAATTCGAATAAAATCGAAAACCTCGGGCAAAATGATAGACATTATTTTGAACGTTGACTTAACAAAAAACAAAACAGAAGAAGAATTCTAATAAATAAGCTATTTAGGGTTTAGAATCGTAGGAGAAAATTTAATGGGCTTTTTGGACAACAGTGGAGACATCATTCTTGATGTAGTTTTGACGGACCACGGTCGAATGTTATTAGCGAAAGGAGATGGATCCTTTCAAATTACAAAGTTTGCACTTTGTGACGAAGAGATCGATTATTCTTTATATGACAAGAACCACCCAAGTGGGTCTGCATATTATGACTTAGAAATTCTCCAAGCTCCCATTTTGGAAGCTTTCACGAATAACGGGTCAACTATGAAAACTCGTCTTCAAACTTACACCAACATGGAATTACTATTCTTACCTGTGCTTAGGTTGAACGAGAGAGTAAGCATTAACAAACGAGCTTCAAATGGAGCATACATGATACCAGTCAATGCAGAAACCGAAGACAATTCAGGCTCGAGTACATCATTGACCGGCATTGGAAGAAACGCAGATGGATCAATCCGCGAAGGATTTTTATTTGGTGAATCTTTAGTTGGTACGATCATCAAAGTCGACGAGGGTTTAGATACAACTGAAATTTCTCCCAAACGACGCCTAGATGATGAATTAAAAGAAACAAGTTACTCAATACAAATGGACAATAGACTTTGCAAGCTAGTAGATTCCCAAGGAACACTTGCTGCATTTGATTATTTAGACGATGATAACATCGCATACTACACCGTTGACCTTGGCGACACTTTTATAACAGATATTACTGACGATACAGTGAGTGCTTCTGAAGTAATCCAAGGGCCACGCGGAACTCGATTAGAATTCAGACTACAATCCTCAATGGACTTAAATACAAGTTCGTATTTGTTTGAACAGTTGGGCGGAACTGTAACAATGCCCACACAACAGACACCAGCAGGAACCGCTGTTACTCTATTTATTGATTCTAATATCAGAGTCGTTGGCGTCAAAACGGGAGTCATGATGGACATCCCAGTAAGATTTTTGAGATTATAGAATAACAAGGGAAAACAAATGACTTTCAAACCATTAAACGAAAATGATACAGTAAATACTAGAACACTTCTTCATGAAGCAATCCCTTTAACCGGCGCGATTGTTAGTGGGACATATGGTACAAACAACATCAAAACATACTCACACGGAATGTTCGAGTCTGTCTATGATTATCCATACCTTAGCTCCTCAGCGAATCACATTTTTGATCTTACAGCTGGATTGCATCCTGATGGGCCCTTAGCTTCCACTGATACGCAATTTACAAAGAAGCGCAACATCTACAATCAAATGGCCCAAGTTCTAATGGGTTACGATGCAACCGGATCTATTCAAAAGTTTGATGAAGACGGCGATCTCTTAGCGGGCGGCGCAAAGATGCAAGAAGTAATTGTTATGCCTTTCTCGAGATTACTAACGAAAGATGAGATTAAGAAAGAGACTTTCGAGTTGACTCTTGGAATCAATTCTGGCTATGGCTCAGCAATGAATAGTTTAATTACAATTTCTGATGTTAGCGCTTCAAATGAATACAGAGTAAATTCACCCGCCGGTGATTATGGTATCCTATACGCTACAGCTTCAGCTGGTACTGATTTCTTAAACTTAGCAGCAACGAACACGCACACATCATCAATCGGCGGCGTTAAGTATTGGAATGCAGGATTGATTTTTTACCAAGCCGGAATTGTGGTCTTGACTGGTTCCATCTTTGGAGCTCAATTGAAAACCCCTGGGGTTGATATGGATCCGACAAACCTGGCTCACATTGACGAACTAATGACTGGTTCAACGATTGATCAGATATCGGATGCATTTCGACACAGAGTGTACAATATGCAATTCAACAACACAACCGAACTAAACTCAACTGTTTACTTTTGTCGTGTAAATCACAATGAGTTCAACTACTCTTCGAACCCAACTTACTTGAGCGGCTCGAGAATTCAAGTTAAAAACCAAGCAACTGACGAACCAGTTGCATATATCACCACAGTTGGTCTCTACAACGACAACAATGAATTGCTAGCAACCGCTAAACTTTCAGAACCATTGAAGAAATCATCAAGTAACGAATTTACAATCCGCACACGATTGGACTACTAATCGGAGGGCTTATATGTCTTATTATGAATTGAAGGACAATGATGTCTTCATTAACACCATAGAGGCGTATCCTAACTATAAGTTCTATATTCAAAGCGGGTCCATTTATATAAACGACCAACAAGCTGTTTCCGGAACTTATTCGGATAATATTCTTGGAGTACCAGAAGGTTTCATATCCCTGTTTGAATACAACGTCAACCGCGATGTAGGCGAGAGAATATATCCATTTGTGACAAAGAGTGGTCAAAAGCAAAAGTTTAAAACAATTTCAGATACAGACTTCAACACTCAGTTTGGATACGATGGCTCAATAATCTCTTCAAGTTACAATATGTCTTCGTCAATCTCAAAGATTACGATAGACGCAACCACAGATACGGACTATAAGTATTTGAGATCATTGAAGTCTAGCTTTAACCATTATTCATTTTGGTCTCAACGTTTTAACTTCAGCAACTTTGAAACTCCAACTGTAAGTAATCCTGTTGTTCTTTTGAACGTTCCGTCTATCTTTTATGGAAACTCTCTAAAGAAAGGAGAGGTCACCCTAAATGCATATATTTCTGGAACTTTAGTTGGAACGCTCAATGATTCACGTCAAAATGGCGAACTAGTCCAGACATTCGGACCAACAACCGGTAGTGTTGAAGGCGTAGTTATGTATGACGAGGGAATCATAGTTTTAACTGGATCCTCCATTTTGGGCACAATGGGCAGCGGCCCACCGATAGATCAAAAGTGGACTTCATTCGGTTTTGGAATTGAGTCTGGAGAGACCATGACTCTGAAGCAACTCTCAGGATCTTACTCTCTAGAGTTTGACACAGTATCTCAATTGCAAAACATGACGATTTTAGCAAAGGCTCCATATGGAGAACTCAATCACTCCAACAACCCAACATACTTGAAATACACAGGTCACGAGCCAACCTACTCCACAAGCTCTTATCAGTTTATCGAGACCAATCGAGAGATTAAGAATGTCGTACCAGCAGCACAGACCGATGTCGAGCCACCATTTCAGAAAGAAACTTATATTTCTAAGATCTGCATCTACGATAAGAACAAAAGACTCATTGGCATTTGCAAGCTAGCCACGCCAATCAGAAAGACTGAGGTCAACGAATATCTATTTAAAATGAAATTAGACTTGTAAAACCCTCGCGTATGTGCTATAATATATAAAAGGAGCATTTATGATTTTAGGCTTAGATGTCTCAACCTCAAGAACCGGTTGGGCAATTATCACAGACGAAGGCGAATATGTCGACTCAGACTTCTTCAAGATGAAACCAAAGACGCCATTGGAAGAACGAGCAACTCTATTAGAGGAGCAGGTGCTCGAGCCTCTCTTCGCAAAGTACATAATCAACGAAGTCAGAATTGAAGAACCATTCTCAATGTTCTCAGGTGGAAAGACCACAGCAAAGACTATGAGCTCCCTACAGCGGTTTAACGGCATGGTAAGTCTCTTGGCCTATCAACACTTAGGCAAACCTCCAACGATGGTTGGAGCCACAACAGCGCGCTCCAGATGCGGCATTAAGGTCCCAAGAGGAACAAAGGCAAAGGTTGTTGTCCTCCAGTGGGTCGATGAGAACATTGACCAGTTTGAAATGGTTTACACAAAACACGGAAACCCAAAGCCGGGACTTGATGACGAAGCAGATGCAATCATTGTTGCGATGTCTCACTTTGATCTGCGAGAAAATTAAAGATTTTAACTTGACAAACATTTTCTAACGTGTTACCTTAATAAGACACGGAGGACATATGCAATACACAATTTTAATTCCCGGCGGTTTCAAGCCACCACACAAAGGTCACTACGACTATATCAAGTTCTATCTCGACAACCCACAGGTCGATAAGGTCATCTTATTCTGTGGAGACAAGTCAAGAGACGGCGTCACGCTAGAGCAGACAGAAGCCGTTCTGAGTCTCTATGGACTAATGGCTCACCCCAAGTTAGACTATCGTCGTGCGATGATTAGAGAAGGCAAGAAGAAGACCTACACGAACCCTTTGGCTGACTGCTTTGACTGGGGTGATGAAAATGAAGATGTTAAGTTCGGTTTGGGTTGTTCTGGTAAAGACTGCCACTATCAAACATCGTTCGGTGACTACTTTTACGGAAACGAAAACTATGTATCCGCACCTAAGTTCGAGATGATTGATGAGATCTCCGCAACAGACTTCCGAGAAGCGTTGAGAAACAATGAATCAATCGCAAAGTTTTTGCCCGATGGAGTTAGTGATGAAGATGTTAGGACACTTTTTACTTGACAAACCTTCTGTGACGTGTTACATTATAAACAGGAGGACATTATGATCGAGGACAAAAGACAAATTGTAACCCAAGTTCTTGGGAGTTACTATCAAAAGGGTGATGAGCATTTGTATCATTGTCCTTACTGCAATCACCACAAAAAGAAAATGTCGGTGAACTTCGCAAACGGCTACTGGAAATGCTGGATTTGTGATGCGAGAGGCAAGAACATTTACCGAATTGTAAGAAAGTTCGGCACTTACCAGCAACGACAAAAGTATCTTGAATTACAAGGACGACTCGATCTCAACGAGTTCGACAATTTATTCAGAGAACTTAACAGCATTGAAGAGAAGCAACACATCGATTTACCCGAAGAGTTCATCTCATTGTGTAATAAAGACTTGCCTATCGAGACAACGGACGCATTCCGCTATCTATCGTCCCGAGGCATTGGTCGGAGAGAAATATTAAAATGGAAGATTGGCTATTGTAAGGAGGGTCGTTATGCAGGAAGAATTATTATACCGTCGTTTGACATGGATGGAGATTGCAATTACTTCATCGCTCGCAGTTACGTTGGGCATTCTTATAGGTACCTCAACCCTCCAGCGGATCGTGATATCGTATTTAATGAACTGATGATCGACTGGGACGAACCAATCGTTCTCGTCGAAGGTGTCTTTGATGCAATCGCAGCAGGAGAGAACGCCATCCCAATCCTCGGCTCGACACTTAGAGAGCAGTCTCGTTTGTTCCAAGCTATAGCTATCCACGACACTCCAGTCTACATGGCTCTTGACTATGACGCCGAAAAGAAAGCCGAATGGATTATCAAATCTCTTTTGAAGTATGACCTCGAAGTTTTCAAGATTCCAATTGACGAAGAAGATGTTGGAGAAATGGGCGAGAAAGAGTTTAAGGAAAGAATGCAAACAGCAGCACCAATCAAGAATGAAATGTATTTCTTTGAAAAACTTTTAGAAAACATTTGACAAGTCAATTGAAACACGTTATCTTATATAGAACAATGGAGGACAACATGGGTGGTAACATCTTTAAAAACATCGCATCGGCAATTCCTAGAGATAGAGTTGAACCAACAATAGAAGCCTACACGAAGGTACTCGGAGAGATCTTTCCAATGAAAGCTCATTCTCTCTCCTTCTTCGAACCAGTAGGTTCTGCTGGAAAGAAACCAATCTCCGGAGATCTTGACCTAGCCATTGATGCGACTCACATAGTTCGGTCATTTACAAGTTCAGAAATAGGCAAGTGGGGAATTGAGTGGGACGATTGGAATGATCTCTACACAAAGATACATAAGCGCTCACGCACAGCAACTTATCAAATGTCTAAGATGCGTGCTTTATTGACCTTAATCTCTGCAAAACTTACGGAGAAGATGGATGTGAATGATAGAGTTACTGCTGGTAACATCTTTACATGTTTTGAACAACATGACGAGTCCGGCCCAACTGGAGACTTCGTTCAAGTCGATTGGATGGTCGGAGACATCGATTGGCTTAGGTGGTCTTACTATTCTCATGGAGAACAAGGTCTCAAAGGACTACATAGAACCCAGTTCTTGGTTGCACTATTCTCAGAGATTGGATACACATTTAATCACTTTTCCGGCATCAAAGAGAAAAAGACCTCAGAATGGGCAATTACGTCGCCTGAGGATGCACTACAGCTTCTTTCAGAGCACTACGGAATGGTAGAACATAGCCAAACTCAAACATTCGCTCAGCTCCATTCTTGGCTGCTTAAATCAGATTCAACCTCTTATTTCAAGGTTATTTCTCGCTATAGAGAAATCTTGAAAGTTCAAAAAGAAAACATTCCAAATGCACTCAGTCATACTATTTAGAAATGAATGTGGGGGGTTAGCTCAGTTGGGAGAGCATCTGCTTTGCACGCAGGGGGTCAGGAGTTCAAATCTCCTACTCTCCACCATTTTTTAGAACTTAAGTTCGATTCGGAGCTCTCACACCTCCTCTAGACCTCTCTTCGGAGAGGTTTTTTTTTGCACTATGCACACGTAGTGACTATTTAAGTGAAGATCACCAAACCAAAGACTTAGGAGTCCACAAATGAAACTTACAAAAGAAACATTAAAAAGAATCATCAAAGAAGAGATGATGCAAGTTATGCATGAAATGGATTCTGAACAAACCAACGACTTGCCCGAGCCATTGAAAGAACTACAGCATCGGCTTGAGGCCATAAACGGTGACTTCACTAACTTTAAAATTGAAAGAAATGGTGACACTTTAGATGTTGAATATGAATCAACCGACCCCAATAGCCAGTTTAGAGGAGACGAACGTGGCATCATCGCATCACCCTCTACAGAAAAAGGAGAGCCGCAAGTTAATATCGACGGCAATGAGATGACCATAGAAAAGGCTGTTGCATTCTTGAACGGCGAAATCTGAAAACACTAGACCTTCACGGGTCTAAGCATAAAGATGCTAAACGCAAACTCGAACTATTTATTAATAGCAATTGGCGAAGCAGGATGAAGGTTGTTACCGGAAACTCAGAAGCCATGAAGGATCTTGTTTGTTCATTGTTGAGCTACTACGATCTAGAATATGAGCGAGGCGAGTTCCTCGGTTACATAATTGTTATAGAGCACTAGGAGTTATCATGCTATTAGCCTTATTTTTGGCCTGCGGTGGAGACATCGGAATTAGAACAACGGACAAGGTCCAAGTCTTAGATACATCTGTTGAAGATACGGACATCGTAACAGAAGCGTCCACAGAGCCTTCTGGTGAACCGGCTATCGAACCATCAACGGAACCGTCGGATGAGCCTCTAGAGGGTACTGTTGGGCTTGTAAACTACAATCTAGAGCAAATTGCTTGTCTACAATGCATGGGCGTATCCCAAGAGATCACTATTCAATTCGAAGCAAAGTTCCACGACAAAATAGGCGAGACACATCCAACATGGTATCCACCATCAGGACAGTGCGTAAACTCAATGAATCCTGTGTCCATCTTCGTGCAAGGAAAGAACATCGGCTCATCAATCAATGTATTTGGTAATCCCAATTCATTCACAGCGTTTAACAACAATTCGAACATCTATAGTGGGTTCTTGACGGAATCACAATATGACCGAGACACTCAAATGAATGTGCAAACTCAAGATGGAACATCGTTCCAATTCAGATCTATTCACGGCTTTGACTTTATTGAGCCTCTAGAGATGCGCTATGTAGACCCATCCTATGCCTTCGCAGCAGTTGTGTCAAAGTTTGGAACACAATTCTCATGGGGACCATCCGGAGGACAGGACCTGTTCAATATCACAATCGCAACCTATTCCTCAGATGGAAGTCAACTTCTTGGTGTCGCATCATGTTCGGGACCAGATAGTGGCTACATGTCCTTTGATGGATCTTACTTTCAGACCTATCCCTATTGGTCACTTACTGCGATTCATATGACAAGATTTTCCCAACAAAGAGTTCCTTACGAAGGACTCAATGGCTATGTCGACGTACAACTCGAATGGTCCGTCGTAGGAACCGGCCACATCGAATAACTTCCGCTACTCTCGACACTATTTACTAGTGGAGGGTTATGTGTGAAAGATATTGTTGTTGGAAGTTTGGTTATCTTTATTGAGGATTTTCAAAGCGAAACCATTCCGAATGTCGGCATTGTTTTGGAAGTAATTGCTTTTGACGAACTGATCGGAGATTTTTACGGCGTGGAAGTTGTTTGGTACGCTGTTTTGTTTGGAGAAGTCGACATGGTTGTCTCATCTGAAATGATTAACTTGCTTAGTTAACTTGACAAATTAATCTCAACATGTTATATTATCTTATACATTAGGAGGTATAACATGAACAAGTTTATAGACGATGCCGTCAAAAAAGGCTATGAGTTTATCGTAATAGAACCACAAGAGTGCTACAATGATTCGATAGTGGCTTTTGATAGAGGCAGATTAGTTTATGATACAGAACAGTTAATGGACTGCTCACGTAAATATTACGAATGGGAGTACGCAACTGCGATTGAGTGGTTTGAGTATAACACTCTATCTCTCACATATATGGAAGGAGGGCCGCTATTTTTTGAAGAAGATGAACAATTTTACTTGACACAAGAAGATGAACGTGTTACATTAAAAGTACGCAATAAAATCCTGGAGGACAAATGAAGCGCATCGCACACATTTCAGACACACATATTAGAAACCTTAAATATCACGATGAATATCGACACGTATTTAATCAAATATATGACTCCCTAAAGCAAGAGCAACCCGACTACATTGTACACACCGGCGATCTTGCTCATACAAAGACACAGTTATCACCAGAATACTTTGAGATGGCTTCGAACTTTTTAAAGTCTCTATCGGACATTGCACCAACAATTATGATTCTTGGAAATCATGACGGAAACCTTAAGAATGGAGACCGGCAAGATGCAGTTACTCCTATAGCAGAAGCAATGCAACATCCAAACTTCACTTTACTTAAGAACTCAGGAGAGTATTCCCCTGAACCAGGCGTTACATTCAATGTCCTTTCTGTCTTCGATAGAGACAATTGGAGATCGCCTTCCAATTCAAAGTCAATTAATATTGCATTGTATCATGGCGCCGTCCGTGGATCTCAGGTGGGATCCGGATTTTCTTTGGATCACGGTGAGGATGATTTATCAATTTTTTCTGACTTTGATTACGCGATGCTTGGAGATATCCATCGCACCCAACACTTGGATGTCGAAGGAAGAGTGTGGTATTGTGGTTCAACTGTTCAGCAGAACTTTGGAGAATCTCAATTAAAAGGTTACTTAATTTGGAACATTCACTCTAAAGAAAAGCACACCATTCAAAAAAGATTATTTCGCTCGCCACGACCATTTGTAACAATAGAGCTAAATCAAGACGGAACTTTGCCCAAAGCAGATGTTCCCAAGAATTCTCGATTGCGTTTGGTTTGTAATCACAACTTGCCTATGGCCAAACTAAAGAGAGCATGCGATTATGCACAAGTAAAATGGTCAACCCATTCCGTTAGCTTTATTAATAATTCATCAGCAACAGGCGCAGTATCTTCCGCTAAGAATGGTAGGGCACTAAACATGAGAGACCCAAAGAATCAAGAAAAATTCTTAAGAGAATTTATGTCGGATCAACAAATTGATGATTCTATCCGCGAGAAAGTTGTAGAATTATCTCGAGAGTACCTAAAGAAAGTAGACACTTCAACAGGAACGTCACGTAATGTTGTTTGGGATATTAAGAAAATGCAATGGAACTACCTATTTAACTACGGAAAGGGCAACACGTTGGACTTCTCCAAACTCAATGGTTTGGTTGGTATCTTCGGAAAGAATTATTCAGGCAAATCTTCAATTGTCGACGCTGCTCTCTTCGGATTATTTAATACAACATCAAAGGGAGAAAGAAAGAATGTCCATATCATCAATCAAAACCAAGAAAGAGCTCTTTGTAAGCTCGAGATCGCTGTCGGTGATGATCTATACAAAGTTACTCGAAGCCTCGAAAAAACAACCATCCGCTCTAAAGGCAAAGAAAGCCACTCAGCCAAAACAGAATTAGACTTCACAAAGTATACTTTTGGTACAATCGCCGAGTCTAAAAATGGCGACACTCGAAATAAGACTGATGAAAACATAAGAAATACGTTTGGATCTCTAGAGGATTTCATGATGACCTCATTAGCAGCACAGAACGATTCCTTTGGATTTATCAACGAAGGCTCGACAAAGCGTAAAGAAATCTTGGCTAAGTTCTTAGATTTACAAATCTTTGATCAAATGCACAAACTAGCAAAGCAAGACTCAGCAGAAATGCGAGGAGTAATTAAACACCTCCAGTCCGCTGATTGGGGCAGGAAACTGTCTAGGGCAAATGCTGAGTTGTCAGAGATCTTGGAAGATATTGCAACCCAAAGAGACTTGTGTACAAAGCACGTATCTAGACTCGAGACCTTGAAAGAAGAGCAGCAATTGATAAAGAATCAAGTCGATGCTGCATCACAAAAAGAAATAAACATCGAAAGCGTAGAAAAGAATCTTTTAAAAGCTCGTAAATCGCTTTCAAGCAACTCTAAAGAGATGGCTAGGCTATCTACCGAGATAGCATCAAAACGATCTCAAATTGAAGATTTAAGCCTTAGATTGCCTAGTTTGCTCGAGGAGTCAGTTCAAGCAAAGGAAGAATTGCAAACACTGTCTTTACTCAAAGAACAAATAAGCAAAACCCACAAGGCTGCTGAAAAAGCAAAACGAGAAAGATCTAGGCTACAATCCAAGATAGACATGTTGCACGACCATGAGTACGATCCAGATTGCAGCTTCTGTAGTAACAACGAGTTTGTTAAGAAAGCAGAAGAAGCAAAGGTTACGATTGTGGACGTTATTCAGAACATAGAGGCTCTTAATTCCGAAATGCTTGACTTGAAAATGAAAGCATCGCTGATTAACGAAGTTTATTCAGAAGCAATTGTCCGAGACTATGAAGTCCAACGCGACACATTAACAAGGGAGCAATCTGAAGTTCGCAACATGTCCTTAAAGCGGGAAAACTGCGAAGGAAAGGTTTCATTGATGGAGAGGAAAATCAACGACTGTGAGTCAGACATTGCTTACTATAGCGATAACATCGAAGCATATGAGAATCTAACATCTCTACAAGGAGATTTGAGTGCGATTACCAAAACTGTAAGCATAAAAGCAGCCGAGATTCAACGCTGTGAAGAGAGAGTTCTGGGATTTATGTCTGAGAAGGGGTCTGCTGAAAGGATGATTCATGAAGCTTCTGAGAGAATTCAACAAATCAAAGACGCTGAGCGGGACTACATTGCTTATGATATTTTTGTGAAAGCAACCCATCCAAATGGAATTTCTTATGAAGTCATTAAGTCCATGCTACCAGTTATCAATGAAGAGATACAAAAGGTGCTTTCTTCAATTGTTGATTTTCAAGTATTCTTCGCAGAAGACGGAGGAAAGCTCGAGATATACCTCAAGCATCCAAAGTACGATCCTCGGCCATTGTCAATGGGTTCTGGTGCAGAAAAGACAATCGCGTCTATGGCTGTTCGACTTGCTTTGATCTCTGTATCTTCTCTTCCAAAGTCCAACATATTTGTCCTCGACGAACCAGCGACTGCGCTAGACGCAGAACACATGGAAGGCTTCGCTAGACTGTTACAAATGATTAAGACACAGTTTAAAACAGTTCTCTTAATTACGCACCTCGAAAGTCTGAAGGATGTCGTTGACATGTCGATAGATATAGATAAGACCGATGGGTATGCACAAGTAAAATTGTAATCAAAGCGACTATTTAGAGCATTCTTTTGGAGGATTTTATTATGGAAAACGAAGACAAAGGGATGCTCGATGCTGTTCAGGAGAAGGTTATCTCTCGAAAGCTTTTAGTATTCGCAGTAGCAACAGCTCTAATGTACTTTTCAGACTTAAGCTCTGAAACATGGGGGATGATCGCAGTTACTTATATTGGCGGTCAAACAGCGATTGACTTCGCAACAGCATGGAGAAACGGATGATGTGGGATTGGATTAAAGATAAGTGGGAACTTGTTGCATCTGGACTCGTCGTCCTTTTTGTATTTGTTCTTGGAAGGAAGACTAAAGAAAAACAGGTCCAAGTAGCTGAAGCCTCCGCAACAGCAAAAGAGAAAGAGATAGAAACTATCGTCAAGACAGCTTCTGATGAGATACTAAAGAAATCTCTCGCAAGAAAAAAATATTCTGAATCACGACTTGCTCTAATGAAGAAGAGAAACACCGCCCAGACAGACTTAGAAAAGCACGATATTGAAAGAAAGCTTGAGCTGATTGAATTAGCAAAAGAAGACCCTGATGCTATTGATCGTATCTTGATGGAAGAATATAACATCGCAAAACTAAAATGATTTTACTAGTAATTTCATTAGTCTCTGCCGAGCCGCTCATGACCTCTCTCGATAAAGGTCAGGCGGCTCCTTTTGGTGGCAGACTATTCAACGATGAAGCAGTGGCTTCAATAATAGCAGGGAAAGAGTTCGCTGAGGAGCAATGCGAGATCCAAATGTCGTTAGATTATTCTCTACAATTAGCAGAGAAACAACTAGAAATTGACTATTTAGGCATTGAAAAGGAAACTTTGCAAAAGAAGCACGATGCACTAATGGAGATCCGAGACCAGGAAATCCAAACCTTGCGCAAGCACGTCAATCCTAAAAGATCCATGTGGATCTTTTTTGGAGGCTTTACGTTGGGAACAGCGTCTTCTCTTGCGACATATTACGCAGTGGTGAATATAAATGATACGAATTAAAATAAAACAATCTATTCAAAAAATAATAGGAATGGTCTGTCCAAAGCCGACTCAAGATCTAGAGTTGAATACTCGAAACAGAGACTCAGCAATCAAAGCTAAGCATATCAAATACGGACCTTTGAACGTCGATGAGCCTGGAGAATACTGGGAAGACATCGCAGAACATTGGGATACAGACGTGGATGCAGCAAAGAAGTCGCTTTGTGGGAATTGCGTTGCTTTCGATATAAGCCCCAGAATGGATGAGTGCATGCCCGGCACAACATCTGATGATGATGGACGACTTGGCTACTGTTGGATGCATAATTTCAAGTGTCACTCCGCTCGTAGCTGCTATACGTGGGCAAAAGGTGGACCTATCGAAAAAGATAAGGTTTCTTATGATTGGCAAAAACGAGGTGAAAGTGAGTAAAAAAGATCCAAATTATGCTGTAAAGGTTGAGAAAGCCATAGCAGAAAGATATGGTAAAGAAGCCATAGTGAACCCCAAGTCAGAATGGGATGATGAGAAAGAAAAAGAGTATTTAGCTGAACTGAAGTCAAACTATCGCAATGATAAATCGGAAAGCGAAAGAGTGGAGCTTGGTGGAGTTTTAATATCAAAAGAACTACTTAATAAAGAATCCGAGCGTTCATGTCCAACTTGTAACACTTATTCATTCAAATCCGTTGATGATTTATATATGACGAAATTTGGTTGTTGCAACAAGTGTTATATCCAGTGGATAGAAGGCCGAGAAGAAAGATGGAAAAAAGGTTGGAGACCAAAATTATGAAACTTACAAAAGAAACATTAAAACGAATTATCAAAGAAGAAATGCAAGCATTTCTAGATGAAGGATACGGCATGAGTGGACCCTCTAAGAGCGCCCAAATGGAAGAAAAGATTAAAAATTGGGCCTCGGGCATGATGAAAGGATCAGTAGATGTCCTGTATGGTGTCGTAAGCAACTACATGAGAGATGCTCAAGTAGACCCAAAGACTGATGCTGCTGGAAAGTTCACACCAGACATTATGAAGAGAGTCCCAGAATCAATTTCTAGCCAAAATGATGCGACCGCAATTGAATCAGTTGTTTCAGGAATGGTGCAAGGCTTGCTAGACTTGAGATAAAGAAAACAAAAATCAGGTTGGAGACCAAACAAATGAAACTTACAAAAGAAACACTAAAAAGAATTATCAAAGAAGAATTGGGCAAAGTAATGCGCGAGGAATACGGAGAACTTAATCTCGGAAAGTTCAATGACGCTTATCAAAACGCGTATGACCATTTGCTTAACAATGATGATAGGTTTGAGCAGAATGCACTAAACGACTTGGAAAACAAAGCAGCAGAAGCTATTGGTTCCAGTGGCGATCAAGATTCCGTCAGATTTGATTACGAGACCTACACAGGTCAACCGGACGATCAGATTGAGCCATCAAAGACTTCCATCACCATCGATCTCATGGCAAAGGGCGCCTTCGCCATCGATGGTGAGCAACCACAAGCTTAATTTGTTTAAAATAAGGAGATAGCCAATGAGCAAAGAAACATTAGAAATTATTAGAGGACTTAGCCAAGCAGCAGCCAACGGTTCATACGATGGCGCCCAGCACATGGAAAACTACTCACACGACGGACAAGTTCGCAAGATTGGTCTCATGCGAGAAGAAGGAATTCCTCTTCTTGACAAACGAGTCATTGACGGCTTCAAGGTCAAGTTTTATGGAGACTCAATGATCATTAACTATCAATCCGATGTTATGATGAGAGATTTGAAAGACGATGGGTTTGAAAACGAAATTACCAGAACATTGAACGAAGTCAAGAAGTTCTTACAAAAAGAATATAAGACAATCACTGGTAAATCAGTATCTTTGACGAGCAAGGGTGATCCAAAAATTATCGTCCAAACAACTTCACGAGTACGTACTTTTGTGCAGGCTTACCAACACTATAAGATTGGCGGACTTAAGATGGATCAAATTAATGCACCATCGGAAACCACCACTCGAGATATTACAAAGAAATTCTTGGAGACCGCGAAAGCAAAACGTCCCCAAAATGAAAAGATCAGCCCAAAGGATAATCAGAAATGAAACTCACAAAAGAAGCATTAAAGCAAATCATCAAAGAAGAACTAGAGCAAGTTGTTGATGAGGGATACACTGCGGGTGGTGATTTTCCAATGCCAAAGGCGTCCATGGGGGTCGCATACGACTTCAATGATGAGCAAAAAAAAGCTTTGAAATGGGGAATTGACCAGCTAGAAAGGGGTCCTAAGAACTATGATTGGTCAGCCAAAGTTCTCAGACATTTAGCTTATAGACATCCTGCCTTTAAGGGAGAGAATTATCCAACAATGGCATTGCAAGATCAAATGAAAATAATGGGATACAAAGGAAAAATTTACACAACTACCGCTGTTCCATAAGATATAGTATCGAGGTTAGATGAAACTCACCAAAAATGAAATTGTTAAAGAACTTGTAAGATGCGGAAAAGATCCTCAATACTTCATTGATAATTATTGTAAGATCTCCCATCCAATGCACGGGCAAATCCCTTTTAAGACGTATGACTATCAAAAGGACATGCTCAAAAACTTTAACGATTACCGTTTTAACGTAATTTTAAAAGCAAGGCAGCTCGGGATATCAACCATCTCGGCTGCTTATGTCGCTTGGTTCATGTTATTCCACCGAGAAAAGAATGTTCTCGTAATCGCAACAAAACTATCCACAGCTGTGAATCTAGTAAAGAAGGTCAAGATGATCTTCAAGAACCTTCCATCGTGGATGATGATTGCGAAAATCGCAACAGACAACAAGCAATCATTCGAGTTGACAAACGGTTCTCAAGTTAAAGCCGGAACCACATCAGGCGATGCTGGTCGTTCAGAAGCACTGTCGCTTCTCATTATAGACGAGGCAGCGTTCGTTGACGGCCTTGAAGAGCTTTGGACGGGTCTTTACCCTACTTTGTCTACAGGGGGCCGCTGTATCGCTCTGAGCACCCCCAACGGCGTTGGAAACTGGTTCCACAAGTCTTACACTGAAGCTGAGAATGAAATGAATGATTTCTTTCCCACAAAGTTAATGTGGGATGTACACCCTGAGAGAGACGAAGAGTGGTTCTCAAAAGAGACGCGAAATATGTCCAAGAGGCAAATCGCGCAGGAGCTTGAGTGCTCGTTCAATGCATCTGGTGAGACAGTCATTAATCCAGAAGACTTACAGATATTACATGCTGGAGTTACGGATCCAAAATATAAAACCGGTTACGACAGAAACTATTGGATTTGGGAAAGGCATGAAGAAGGAGTTCCATATCTTTTGGTAGCTGATGTTGCCCGTGGAGATGGTACTGATTTTTCTTGCTTCCACATATTAAGAGTGGACACTATGACCGTTGTAGCCGAATACCAAGGAAAACCAGACTTGGACATGTACGCAGATATACTCTATTCAGCCGGAAGTGAATATGGGACTTGCCTTCTAGTCGTGGAAAATAATGGAATCGGCATAGCCGTTTTGGAAAAATTAAAAGACTTAGAGTATAAAAAAATATATTACTCAATCAAGTCAACTCATGATTATGTCGAGTCTTATTTGGCCGAGAATGACGACAGAGCCGTGCTTGGCTTTACAACGTCAACCAAGACAAGACCCTTAATCGTAGCCAAATTGGAAGAATACGTTAGAAACAAACTAATTAATATACACTCTAATCGTGTTTTTCACGAACTAAAAACTTTTATTTGGCACAACGGCAAGCCTCAAGCAATGCGATCTTACAATGATGATTTGGTTATGTCCCTAGCAATCGCATGCTGGGTGAGAGACACGGCCCTATCAGAAAATGAAAGAGACATGGCTTACAAAAAGGCAATGATCGGTGGTTTGATGAAGTCGACAACAACGATGAATACTCAAATCAAAGGCCAAAAGATCTATAAAGAAACGTTCGAGCAGAAATACGAGGAGGAGATAGAAAAAACAAAAAACTTTTTGTGGATATACAAAGGATAAAAAATGGCTCGTAACGAAAGAAACCCTAATAATAATAAGAATGACTTATTTAAATCTTTAACAAGAATGTTCTCGGGACCTCTAACACAGAGAAGAACCCAGTCAGGCAGACAAATAAGACGCCGGCATTTAGATATGTATGCAAAAAGATTTAGAACCGCATCCGGCCAACAGTTCAAGAAGACTGAATATAATCCGATGAACGTCATGGCTTTGAACATGATTACAAACAGAAACCGTTCAGAGCGTTACGTCGACTTCGACCAAATGGAATTCACACCTGAAATCGCATCATCTCTCGACATCTACGCAGACGAGATGACCACTCACTCAGCATTGACTCCAATGCTCCACATTAAGTGTCCGAATGATGAAATTAAATATATTCTACATTCACTATATTACAGTGTAATGAATATCGAACACAATCTCTTTGGTTGGGCTAGGACTATGTGTAAGTATGGAGACATGTTTTTATACTTAGATCTGGATGAAGAGAAGGGATTACAAAATTGTATTGGACTCCCACCTCAAGAAGTTGAAAGGCTTGAAGGTGAAGACCCAACAAACCCAAACTACGTCCAGTTTCAGTGGAACTCAGCCGGACTAACTCTAGAGAATTGGCAAATGGCTCACTTTAGAGTTCTTGGAAACGACAAACATGCTCCATACGGAACATCGGCTTTAGAACCCTCTAGACGCATCTGGAGACAACTTACGCTCCTCGAGGACGCAATGATGGCCTACCGCATTACAAGGTCACCAGAACGGCGTGTGTTTAAAATTGACGTCGGTGGAATCGCACCTCAAGATGTCGAAGGGTACATGCAAAAAGTCATGACACAAATGAAGCGCCACCAAGTTGTAGATCCCACATCTGGTCGTGTGGATTTGCGTTACAATCCACTATCGATTGAGGAAGATTATTTTATACCAGTTAAGGGTGGGCAGTCTTCTACCAACATCGAAAATCTACCTGGTGGAGCATTCACAGCACAGATCGAAGACGTGAAGTATCTCCGCGACAAATTGTTCTCAGCATTAAAAGTTCCTCAATCGTATCTCTCCATGGGAGAAGGTTCCACTGAGGATAAGACAACTCTCGCACAAAAAGACATTAGATTTGCCAGAACAATCCAAAGGCTACAAAGAGTATTGATCACTGAACTTGAAAAGATCGGAATTGTTCACCTATACACTCTTGGGTATCGTGGTGATGACTTATTAAACTTTAAACTAAGTCTCAACAATCCATCTAAGATTGCCGAGATGCAAGAGCTAGAACACTGGAAGACTAAGTTTGATATTGCTGGAGCAGCAACAGAGGGCTATTTCTCACGTCGTTGGGTTTCTGAAAATCTACTTGGATTATCTCAAGACGAATATTTGAGAATGCAAAGAGAAATGTTCTCAGACAAAAAGTTCATGGCTGGACTTGAAGCAGCAGGCACTGCACCTGAAGGTGGAGACGCCGGTGGTGGGGACCTAGGTGGAGACTTAGGTGGTGATCTTGGAGGAGATTTAGGTGGAGATGATCTTGGAGGAGACTTAGGTGGAGATGATCTTGGAGGCGATGCACCTGCTGCAGATGCTGCAGGAGATGAACCAGATTTACTAGCCGAGCCACCAGCGAAGCGTGATGATGACTCAAAACCAAATAAGAGAGGTCCATACAAGAAGCACAAGATCTCTTATCGTAAGGGCGGGTTCGCGAAGCAAATGAAGAACCAAGCATTTAGCGGAGAAGTTCGTGGGTCAACATCTAGAACAACCTTTCCCGGAAAGGTTGGCTTTGGTGGGCTTGACTCATTAGCGAGAGGGATTTATGAAGAAAATGAAAATGAAGAAGAGAAACTATTTAACACAAGCAGCGAAATGAAGTCGCTGATTGAATCACTAAGCAGAAAGGAAGACACAGATGAAACTTAACAAAGAAGCACTTAAGCAAATTATCAAAGAAGAGCTCGAAGCTGTTTTGGACGAATCTAAATTGTTACGCCAATTTTCAAAAGATAAAGAAGACGAATTTAAACAATACATTAGAGACATGGGCAAAGATCCTGACGATGTATTCGCTGCACTTGGGCCCGGTGGTGTCGAAGTGATGGGCCAAACTTTGGTTGGTCGTGAGTACCCTACTAGTAAGCCAATGAGTGATGAAGTCAAACTTATGACCGCTGTTAAAGAGATGGAAAAACTCCAAGACTCAACAAACTTAAACGATTTTTACGACCCAGACTCTACTGGGACTTCGATCTTTTCTAGGGTGATAGAGTTGGTTCCTGAATTGATGAAAATAAATGCTGTTAAGAGAGTCTTAGATAAAGCAGGTAGCCCTACAGCAGTAACTGCGAAAATAGGCAAACGTGTGACTTATCTCCGAATTGATAGAACAATAATGAGATTACTTGGAAATTACCAACCGGTTCTTTCAAGATATGATAAATAAGGATATAAACATGAAACACAATAAGAAAAGAAATACCGCTTTTCTTTACGAATGCCTGATTCGTGAATTAACAAAAGCAATTTTAAAAGAAGACATTCAAAGACAATCAAAAGTCAAAGGTCTCTTAAGAGAGTTCTATACCAAAGGAAAGCTTCTTTCGAAAGAGCTTGGTGTATACAAATCTCTCTTGGAGAGTAGAGAACTCAATCAAGACTTTTCAAAGCGACTTATGGTTGAAACCAAAAAAGACTTTAGTGACTTAGATAGGAAAGAAATTTTCAACGAGCAAACGGCATTGATTAACAAGATCAACAAAGCTCTGGGTAATAAAGTTTTTTCAAACTTTGTTCCAAACTACAAAGACATAGCAACGATTGGATTATACTTTCAGAACTCAAACCTTGGAGCGAAAAAGAGGATCATGCTTGAAGACAAAGTAGTAAACTTTCTTACCAGATTGGACGAAAACCAGACAGAAATGAAACCGGTTGACCAACTTGAATTCAAAATGTTTGTCAAGAGATTTAACAACACATATCAACACAGCCTCTTAAAAGAGCAGAAAGAACTGCTAAGCAACTTCATTGTATCATTTTCCGATAATGGCTTGGGTTTAAAATCTTATTTGAATGATGAAATTGGACGACTCAAAGAAGCTGTATCTGCCCACATTGTAGAGGAGAATACATCTCCTATAAGTGAAAATTTTAAGAAAGTTAGAGCAAAGCTCGATAGTTATTCGAAAACCCCTTTAAGTTCAAAGATTATTGAAGAAGTATTTTATATTCAAGATCTTCTAGCGGAGGTAGATCGCAATGTCAGTTAGTATTAATGTAGTGGATAATGAAGAGACACCACTTCCAATAGATACTCCGGATGATGGGCTTACAATTAAGGTCGTCGAGAAAGACACAGTTGAAGCAAAATTAAAACTTCGATCCTCCATCAATGGTGATTTGATGATCATGGACCATAAAGATATCGATATTGTAATCAAACAATCTGATAAGAAAGTTGTAGCTTTTGCGAAAGAAACTTTGTCCGACCTTGTCTATGGCGCAGAAGCAAGGTTATTCGAATACTTAAGGAAGAATGGGTTGATCGAAATTGATTCAATACAAGGCGGCAATATATATGGCTCACTTGAGGGTAAACTACAAGAAGGCAATAAGGTCATAGAGATCACACTACTTAAGATAGCCGAGTGGATGGAAGGTGAAGAGCCAATGATTGCTGGAAGAACTGGGTATGACGACATGCAAGATGACCATCTGCTTGAACCAGATGGAGAATATTCAACAGAGCTTGGAGAAGTACCAGCAGCTGAAGAAAAAGGCTCAATTAACCAATCAACTCTTTTTGCGCCATACATGTATGGTAGATATGCATACTGATGAAACACTTAAAGCCTTTATTTATTGAGAATAGCAAGATACCCGTCTGGTTGTCTTACGTAGCACCAATCAACATCGGTGCAATTACCTTGGGCCCGATTGTTATATCTCGTGATGAAATGTCCGAGACGACAAAAAGACACGAAACAATTCACTATCAACAATACATCGAACTCGGATTCATCGGTTTCCCAATACTCTATCTTGGTTGGTGGGCTTGGAATTTGTTAAAAGGTCAAGCCGGAGACGCAGCTTATTTCAACATTCCATTTGAAAAAGAAGCTTACCAAAATGACGAAGACGAAAACTATCTTGAAAATAGAAAACGATACTGCTGGTGGAATTTATGAATCAAAAGCTTATAATGGAAAACTGGAGACGCTTTCTCAAAGAAGAAAAGAAGAGAGGCATCCGCCTAAGTGATGAAGTTGTCTGCTTGAGAGCAGAGATCAGCCCCAAAAGCGATGCAGAGTTCACACTCTATACTCCAGGACCTGGAACAGAGGCAGCAGAGAAGATTGCTGGGTTGGAAATAATAGGACAAGTAAACATTTCAAGTCTTAAAAGTAGTGGACCATGCCTGACGGCAGATGGGAAGAATCCATCTTGGCACGTGGAAGCCATTCACACAGCGGAGAAGTACAGAAACGTTGGCTACGGAACCCTCCTTTATGGGTTTGCATTTTATGTAGCGAAGAATGATAACGCTGGTCTTACATCGGACAAGGACTCGGGATCAAAAAAAGACGCCGTTATCAAGTGGGATTCATTCGAGAAGAATACTCAAACGTTTGATAAGGTAACGACTCCTGCTGGTAACGATACTTTTGACTATGATAATACAACACCCGATCCAGCCGATGACTGTGATGTGCTAGTGGATGATGCGGACAATGCTACCGACTTTAGTTTCGATCACAAGAACCCACAAGTTTATGAGCAGTCGATGGCGATGTATGAAGGGAACCATATGGAATTCCTTGATGAAGTAATTGACTCTGGATTCATGAGCGAGAGAGAGTTTAATAAGTTTTTAGACCAAGCCGCCTTCAAGAGCTTTACAGATGAATACGACGATTGACTACAAGAGGCTCACTTGGAACTTTTAAATTTTATTTTAGCAGCATACGGTATGACTTTCATGATTGTGCATGGTAAAATCTTCGAAGACATCCGCCCCAAGAAGGATTATACAAAGAAGTGGAACACTCTGTGGAACTGTCCATTGTGTGTAGGCTTTCATGTAGGTTGGTTTTTAATGCTCCTTTCCCCATTTACTGAACTATTTAGTTTCGAGTATTCTTTCGGGAATGCATTTGTTCTTGGCTGCGTTTCAGCTGGTACATCTTATTTAATTTCGGTCTTAGTCGATGATTTTGGACTAAGGCTATCGTCGAGATCAGGAGGTGATTATGTCGATGATTAAGCGCTGGGTTTTACAACCCGTCCGTCGCTGTTGCAGCGGATCGTAGCTCGGGCAGGTAACGCCTGCTAAGGGTGGAGCTAAGCTCTGCCCACCTTTTTTATTAATGGAGAGAAGAATGTCTAAACAATTACTAAGAGAGTTCCATGCGCTTTGTCCGGATGGAAGGTGCCTTGATCTCTTAACTGAAAGAGAAAAGAGAGAAGTTGTTGAAGATGGCGCGGTCTACTTGACTGGTCGGATTCAGACTGCGGACAAAAAGAATGGAAACGGTCGTAAGTATCCACACAAAGTTCTCAAGAGAGAGATGGATAATTACATGGCTATCGTTAAAGACAACAGAGCGTGTGGTGAATTAGATCACCCTGATGACTCCGTAATTAACCTTAAGAACGTTTCTCACATGGTCACAGACTGTTGGTGGGAAGGCAAGGACGTAATGGGCAAGATCAAGGTCTTAGACACTCCTAGCGGTAGAATCCTAAAGGACCTCATCAATGCTGGTGTTAAGCTTGGGATTTCATCTCGTGGACTTGGATCTGTTCGAGAATCTATGGGAACAACAGTTGTAGAAGAAGACTTCCAACTAATTTGCTTTGATATCGTGTCCGAACCATCAACCCCAGATGCCTATGTTTATCCGGGCGAAAGCTCTAGAAAGCCAACTAGATTCTCGACAAAGTTGCGAGAACAAAAAGAAAACAATATTGACAATCTATTTAAAAAGATTCTTGGAGATTAAATGAACAAAGAACAATTAAGAAAAACCTTAAAGCCACTCATCAAAGAGTGTATCAAAGAGGTAATTTTTGAAGAAGGAGTTCTCTCTGGAATCATTTCAGAGGTTGTCAAGGGAACAGGTGGTCAACGTATTGTCGAAACCCGAACTCAACCCACTTATCAAAAACCACAAATAGATCAAGAAGCACAGCAAAGAAAACTGAAAGAACACCGACGAAGAATGATTGACTCAATCGGGTCCGATGCATACAATGGTGTGGACTTGTTTGAAGGTACAAAGCCTTTGAGTCAACAAGCAGCAGGCAAATCTTCCGGAGGTCATGGTTCAAAAGCCCTTGAGGGTGTTGCACCAAATGATCCCGGCGTTGATATCTCAGCTTTCGGAATGTCTTCAGCTATTTGGTCAAAATTAGCAAAGGGAAAATAATGGCTACCAATTACAAAATGAAACCTCGCAAAGGCGAGACGATGGAAAAATTCATCAAACGATTTACCAAAAAGTGCAAGAAACTTGGAATCATTCAAGAAGTCCGAGATCACAGACATTTTACTTCTGACTCTGAGAAAAAGAGACTCGCACGTAAAAAATGGAGATCACGGATCAAGAAGAACAAGGATTAACTATTTAGTCCTAAAAGAGAGGAGAGATTTATGAGTTCAAATTTTTACACAGCTGGATTAAGCCACGTCGGTGCATACCAAGTAAGTGGAGTCCCATATCTTAGCGGCTCTAATATGCCGGGTGACCAAACTTCCTCATTAAGGTTTCAATTTCCATCTGTTTCTAAATCAATAACGGTTAAATCAAACTATGCGCACTCTATTCGTGTTCATTTTGCACCTTATACTGCTGGTCAACATGACTACGTCAAAGGTGCTGATAACAAAGATAATTTTGTTACAATCGCATCGAGTGGCTCACAAACATTTGACGTGAAGTGTAAAGAGATTTTTATCTCAAGCACAAACAATGCTACAGCGACACAAGCCGTACAAGACGTTCAAATATACGCAGAACTTACTACAATCCCCAATGACAGAATGTTTAGTCTAGACAATGTAGAAGGGGTGGCAACCTAATGAGTTTTAATTACACAACAGGTCTCAACAACATGGGGTCATATCAAGTATCTGGTCGACCATGGATGAAGAATCATGAGTTTACTGGTGTCGAGAGTAAGTTTTATGAATTTCCAAATGTTACTGATTACATCAAAGTAATGAATGACGTTAATGGAACTAAGTCTGGTAACATAGATATCGTTTTCTGTGAGCCAAGACGGTCTGCGAACATGCCCAATGTAAATGAATACTTGTCTACATCAATAATAGCCACGCGAGAAGTAACCTTGTCCATGTGGGTGAAGTTTGATGTTCTGGCTAATCCAACTCCTGGCGATGTAAGAATCGCTAATTTTACTGGAACAGGCGTGGACATCAGGGTGCAAACTAGACTTGTAGATGAAATTAGAACTGTTGTATCCAGCGGAGGAACACAAACTCAAACCACAACAACAAGTCCTCTTGTTGTAGATGAATGGTTTAATATGATATTTGTAGTTAAAAGCGGCGATTCAAAAATTTATTTAAATGGACAATTGCTAACAGAAACAGTTAATACTCAAACGATTGGTGGCGACTTTGATAGTCTATCTTTGGGATCGACATCATCCAATAACGATGGCTCATATTCAAACATATACTTGTTTAACCGTGCACTGACCGAAAGTGAAATTGCAAAAGTGTATAATGGATCATACAAAACATCACCGGACAACTCAAGCATTATTCCGGATCTAACTTCTTGGTGGGCTTTCGAAGACAATAATTATAAAACTTTCTTCACTACGGCAGATACTACAACAACAATATTTGATAGAGTATCCTCTAACAACCTTGTGCTTAACTCTGGGGCTTTACTTTTTGAAGACGGCTATCAATTAGACAACGCACTTTCACATCACAAAATTACTCTTGTTGATCAACAAGAAATAACGTTAAACTGCAAAGCAAAGCAAATCTTTCTAAGATCTACTGCCGATGCGGATGTTAGTATTTGCGCTGGACTCACTGCAATCCCAGCTGAAAGAATGTATGAATTAACTGGACCGGGAATCGATGAGTAATGGCGAAGGAATTTGGATGGGCATACGTTGCTGGTACGCAAGCTTCCGGACCTAAAGGTTCGGTTCAACTTGCTGGTATCACGACTGCATTAGAGCACGACCCTAACCTTCTATGGTCAGACGAAGAGAACGCTTTGATGGTGTCTGGGAATATCATTGCCCACAACTTCGAGATTCAAAACCAAACCAAAACAGTATTTCATTTTGAAGTTTCCGGATCTTCAATCTTTGGAGACACCGAAGATGACTTGCACCAATTTACTGGTTCTCTAAATATTACAGGGAACGTTTCGGCATCAGCCTTTTATGGCTGGGGTGGAGACCTTGATGGTGTGCCGATCAATTATTACACTAATCAAGGTGACAATAGAATCGTAACATCAGTTAGTGGAGACACCGTCAATGCAGAAGCAAATCTTCTATTCGATGGTACATTACTCTCAGTCACGGGAAATGTCCAAGCATTGGAAGTAAAAGCTGATGAGGTTAGCGGAACATTGGGTTTCTTTGAAGATGTAGCCATGGAAACATTGTCTGCAAATGAAATAACCTCATCCGCATTAACATCTAATACCGCAGTAATCCCCAACACAACCTTGGGTGACGTCATTCTCACAGGACGTATCGTGGATGTAAATGGAAATGTTATATTGGGAACTCCAACTGCGCAAACAGAATTCAACATCTCATCAAACAGCAATGGTCAAACGCAAATTGCTAGCAATAACTTTAGCAATGTTAATAGCACCAATGCAGTCGGAATGGATTTCGCAGTAATCAATGAAGGATTAGCTGTTGCGACAAACAGATTTTTCGTAGGCTCAGCCGGCAAATCTGGTTTCGGAACAAACGACCCCGAAAAGAAAGTCGAAATATATGACCCAACTGGTACACAGTTGAGACTATCTTCAGTTGGTGCAGACCAAATTGTAAACGGTGGAGTCTTATTTAATCCAACACGTCACCACACAGACTTAACAACTGATTCCACTGGTGCGTTCTCAATAATGCCTACAGCACAAAAGTTAGGTATCAACACCACATCGCCAGAACATGCACTAGATGTCTCCGGAGATGCAAGAATAACTGGAAACCTTATAGTGTCGGGCACACTCACAGCACACACTACAGACTTTGTAGTCTCAGCTGATACTTTAACATTCGGAGATGAAGCCAGCGACACAATTATAATGAACGCAAGCACAATCTCAACTCCCAATGGTTTAGTTATTGACAACAGCTTCTACATGCAAAGTGGAACAGTTGGTGTTGGAAACTATGCAACATCCAAATTTGGTGTATCAGCAACCGCAAATCAGTTTTCTGTTGGAGATGGAACCAAGACACTCTCTATTAACGTCGAGAATAGTTCTACAACACTTTCAACAAACTCTACGACACTAGACATAGCAAACTCAACAAACGTTCTTGGTGAGCTTGTGGTAGGCTCTAATGGCGACATAGTTCTTAATAACATTGGAGAAGTTTCTTCCTCTGTTTCTGTGTCCTCACATTTGGGTCACTTTACAAATATTACATCGAACACCATAACGAATGGAAACACTACAGTCAATAGCGACAACATTGTGACTCCAACTCTTGATGCAACAACAGTAAACTCCACAAACCTTGGAGGTACGCTTAGTACAGCAGCACAACCGAACGTAACAAGTTTAGGAACACTAACTTCACTTAATGTTGCGAATGCAGCATCTATCGGTGGAGGGTTGAATGTTGGGTCTTCAATCGCTGTGGGTACAAACTCTGCTTCTAGAAAAGTCGAGATCAAAGATTCTAATCCTCAAATGAGATTGACAAACACAGATGCTGTTTTCGGACTATCAAGTCATACATATGCAGATTTGCATGTGCAACCAACTGGGGATTTATCTCTCCTACCATCCTCCGGCAAAGTAATCATACCTCAATTGAACCTGTCAAACATTCCAGAAGGAAGTTCATTCAAGCATCTATCTCTTGATCAAAATGGGAACGTAGTCATATCTCCAAACTTGCAACATGGAATAGAGGTTAGATCGAGAGTCATAGCAACTCAAGATTACCAAGTCCAAACAAGTGATTACTTCGTAGGTCTCCAATCACAACAAAACCTGATAATTACACTGCCTGATGCTAGCAACCTTATCAATGGACAAATATTTATCATAACTGATGAGCTTGCGAACGCACAAGTCCACAATCTAGTAATTCAAACAACTAATAATCAAACTATCGATGGCCAATCACAGCTTACAATTGTGTCTCCTAGGTCGTCGATAAGCATGTATACCGATGGACAATCTAGTTTCTTCTTGTTCTAATCTTCTACTTCATCGGTAGTAGCGATATTATAGAAGGATAATTTTTTTTTCAATGTTTCGAAAGCTTAATTAAAAACTGTTTAATATTTATATTCTTTTAAGTTTTTTAAGGTGTAGTTATGTGTAGCTCTTCGTCCGCCTATGATGAGACGTTGAGCACATTATATTCTTAATGGAGGAATAAATAATGGCTAATAATTTTCACAATGGAGTTATCGTATATGACGCACAAGTTGCTAAATTCGATATGACTCTCATGGCCTCTGAGAACATTGACTTTCCAAGCAATGTTATCAAGGACCTTAACTATCTGGCTGCTGACGTAGTCTACGAATTTGATGCGTCTTTTGACATCGGTACAATCCGTCAAGGCGACTTGCAAAAATTGTCTCGCATGGGTCACATCCAAGCTGCTAAGGACTTCACTGCTGCTGAAGCACTTGCTGCTGAACAAGCTCGTCTTGGCTTAAAAGGACAAATGGAAGCTTATGCTGATCAAGCTGAAGCTGACGCTATCTCTTCTGCTGGTGCTTACACTGATGGACGCGAAGTTGTTCTTCAAGGTAACATCAATGCTGAAGCTGCAAGAGCTACTGCTGCTGAAGGTGCAAACGCTTTGGCTCACAGTACTTTCAAAGCTGCTCAAGAAACTTTCAATGGCGACATTGGAATGGAAGTAACCACTCACAAAACTGAACGTGTTGCTGCTGATGCAATTTTGACTGCTGGTTTGGCTCAAGAAGTTACAGATCGTACTGCTGCAGTTAACGGTGTTACTGTTTCTTTGGCAACTGAAGCTGCTACAGCTCGTGCTGCTGAAGGTGTTTTAACAGCTGATTTGGCTTCTCAAGTTGCTCTTCAAGCTGCTTATAAAACATCTAACGATGCTGCTCTTGCTCTTGAAACACAAAACAGAATGAATGCTGATGCATTCGAAGCTGGAGTTTCAGCGACTGACCGTGGAGCAATTCGTTCTGAAATTGCTGCTGCTAAAGTTATTGACGATGCTGCGATGGCTTCAGAAGCTGCTGCTCGTATCGCTGCTGATGCAACTTTGACTTCTGGTCTTGCTGCTCAAGTATCTAAGGAAGCTGCATATGAAGTATCTAATGATGCTGCATTGGCTGCTCAGGTTGCAAAAGAAGCTGCTTATGAAGTATCTAATGATTCTGCTCTTGCTGCTCAAGTAGCTAAAGAAGCTGCTTATGAAACATCTAACGATGCTGCGTTAGCTGCTCAAGTTGCTAAGCAAGCTGCTGATAAAGCTGCTGCTGAAGCTGCTGTTGTTGCTGCAAAAGCTGCTGCTGATGCATTATTGGTATCTGCGAAAGCTGAAGCTGATGCAAAAGTTGAAATCGAAGAAGCTCGTATTGACGCAATCTTATTAGCATCTGATGCTGATAAAGATTCATTTGCTGAAATCGTTACTTTGATCAACGCTGTTGATACACAAAATGATGCAGATGTTGCTGCTGTTATCTCTAGTTTGAATGCAGAAATTGCATCTACAAACAGTGATATCGCTGAAGCTGCAACTGCTCGTGGTGCGATTCAAGCTGATGTTGATGCTAACGAAGTTGCATCTGATGCATCATTCGCTGCTGCTGCGACTGCACGTGCTGCAATTATCACCCAACATGGTGCTGATGATGCTGCTGCTGCAACTGCTCGTGGTGGAATTCAATCTGCTCTTGACGCTCAAGAAGCTAAGCAAGAAAGTGAAAGAGCCGCTATGGACACTGCATACAAAGCTGCTGATGCAACTTTGACTGCTGGATTGTCTGCTGAGCAAACACGTGCTGAAGCTGCTGAAGGTGTGTTGACTGCTGGTTTGTCTGCACAAGTTGCTAAAGAAGCTGCATATGAAGTATCTAATGATGCTGCACTTGCTCTTGAGACACAAAACAGAATGTCTGCTGATGCATTCGAAGCTGGAGTCGCTCTTGCGGGTCGTAATGCTATCCAAGCTGATGTAGATGCTAACGAAGCAGCTGCTTTAGCTGGACGTCAAGCTATTCAGGCTGATGTAGATCAAAATGAAGCTGATGCTGACGCATCATTCGCTGCTGCAGCAACTGCTCGTGCAAGCGAAGCTACTACAGCCCGTGCTGCTGAAGCTGCAAATGCTTCTGCAATTTCTGCTGAAGAAGCTGGAAGACTTGCTGGTGACTCTGCTATTCGTGGTGGTTTCGCTGGTTCTATGCAAGGTCTCGATCAAGCAATCGGTACTAACAAATCTGATTTTGAAGCTGCTGATGCAACTTTAACTGCTGGTTTGTCTGCTGAACAAGCACGTGCCGAAGCTGCTGAGGGTGTTTTAACTGCTGGATTAGCTGCTGAGCTTATCGCTCGTGCTGCTGGTGATGCAGGTCTTCAAGGTCAAATCAACACAGTTGACGGAAAAGTTGACGGTGAAAAAGTTCGTGCTGAAGCTGCTGAACTTTCATTGTCTAATGGTTTGTCTGCTGAACAACAACGCGCTGAAGCTGCAGAACTTGTTTTGACTAATGGTTTGGCTGCTGAAGTTGCTGATCGTGGAGCTGCTGATACAGCTGCTGCATCTTTCAACTTGGCTGCTCGTAATGCTATCCAAGCTGACGTTGACGCTAACGAAGCTTCTGCTTCTGGTTCTTTCGCATCTGCTTCTGCAGGTCGTGGTGTAATTGCTGCTGGTTTGGCTCAAGAGCTTCTTGACCGTGCTGCTGGTGATGTTTCAACTTTGGCTTCTGCTAAGTCTTACACTGACGCTGAAATTGCTACAATGCAAGCTTCTTTGGACGCTGAAATTGCTGCGACTAATGCTGACTTCTTGGCTGCTGAACAAGCTCGTATCGGTATGAACACTCAGTTGACTGCTGATATCGCTACTGCTAAGTCTCAAGCTATCGCTCACACTGACGCTGCTGTTGCTGGTCTTGTAGATTCTGCACCTGCGATGTTGGATACTTTGAACGAATTGGCTGCTGCTATCGGTGACGATCAGAACTTTGCTGCTACTGTTGCTGGTGATATCGCTACTGCTAAAGCTGCTCTTGAAGCAGAGGTTGATGCTGTTGAAGCTGCATTGTCTGCACACGAAGCTGCTAATGTAGTTTCTTTCGGTGCTGCAACAACTGACCGTGCTGCGATCCGTTCTGAGTTGGCTTCTGAAAAAGCTACTTTACAAGCTGAATTTGCTGCTGCTGATGCAGTTGTAACTGCTGCTTACGAATCTGCTGATCTTGCTATGAAGACTGGTCTTGAAAGCGATATCTTTGATGAAATCGCTGAACGTGTTGCTGGTGACTCGGCTTTGGATGCTGCATATAAAGCTGCTGATTCTGCTGAAGTGTCTGCTCGTATTGCTGGTGATAACGCATTGACTGCTTCTTTGAATTCTGAAGTTGCTCGTGCTTCTGGTGTCGAGGCTCAATTGCAAAGCAAAATTACTGATATGCATGATGGTGAAACCACTGTTAACTTCATTTCTAATGCGGTTGCTTCGGCTTCTATCACAATGCCTAACGGTTTCGCACATCAGATTGTTTCTAACTCTGGTGCTTCTGCTGTAGCTACATTGCCTGTTTTGGGTGCAAACTTCAAAATGACTTTGTCTTTGGCTGCTGCTGCTGGTTCTGAAGCAATGGAATTCCATGCTCCTGCTGGAATGGTTATTGATGGCGAAGCTGATGCTAAGATCACTCTTTACCCTGGCTCTTCTGTTACTTTCCTTGAGAACGCTGGCGTATACTACATGGTATAATAGCTAATTAGTTCGCAATTCTCAATGCTATTGAGCATTGCTCTTTGGCCTCGGGGAGAAATCTTCGAGGCCATTTTTTTAAGACACTTAACATTCATCGGAGGAAATAAAATGTCTATGAAATTAAATAAAACAAATGCTGCACTAACTCAGCCAACCCCAACAACTGATGGTATGTTGGCTCAGGCGAATGGACAAGCACAATCTGTAATCATCGTTGGCTTTGCTAATATCGATATTTACGGAAAACAAAACGGAGCATGGGCTTTGATTGATGAACTACGACCGCAATCGGATTTCATGCTAATTGACGAATCAGCACATGATACATACGCCGTTGATTTATCGCAATATGAAGATGTGTACTTCGTATCTATATCTGGAAAAGAAGAAGTGATGAGATACTTCTTTGTTGAAGATAGCGTTGTCGCACCAACCGTAGAGGGTTCGAAGGCCAACAAGCTTGAAGACATCTCTGATATGCCTGCATTTACCGTTGCTGATGCAGGAAAGGTACTAACTGTTGATGCACTAGGAAGTTTAATCTGGGTTACCAGATAAGGAGAACATCATGAAAAAAACTACACACTTAAGAGAGACTGCATACTTGGTCCCTCCGCAAATTGCGGATGGTTTCGTCCCAACAGTGGGTTTTGACTACAAAATCTCAGTCAGTCTCCATGAAGTAGATGTCAAAATCTACGGCTTTGATGGCCAAAGTTGGTCCTTATTACACAACACAGATGGTTTAATACCATCATACATAGCTGATATCCAGCATCAAAAATATTATTTAGAATCTAAAACAGGATCCGAGCAAACTGTTCGAGTTTCATTCTTATCTTCTGAGGATGAGGATTCTGGTATTAGAACAGGTGGTACACCCGGAAATACAAGATTCTATGACATCGAAGAGATCCCAGTCTACAATGGTTCTCGAGATGGTGCGATGCTTACGGTCATGTCCGATGGTTCATTAGCTTGGTTGTTGGTAAATGAATCATTCATAATCCCATCCGAGGGTGGAGAATCTAGTGGAGTTGTCGGATTGGAAGAAAATTCTGGTCTAACTCTGCATGGAAACGCACAACTTGTTGACGGAGTTCTATCTATAGATGGAACAGTGGGAACATATGCTTCTCTACCGCATTCTAGCGATTTCGATAGAGAGTCTGGGGACTTAACCATAAACATGTGGATTAAGGCAAATTCATTACCAAACAATTGGAATGCCGGTCTTGTGTCAAAAATGGGCAATGGTTGGGATGGATACATCACAGCTATCTCAACAATGCAAGCAGATGCTGGAGGTAACATGACCTCTGGTGGGATGCAGACGACATCTTGGGGTGGGGGATCTAATCCAAATCCGAACAATCGTGCAGCACCACCAAGCGGTATCTCTTTGGATACTTGGCATCACGTTGCATATGTAATGCCCTCGACTGGGGATTACAAGATGTATTTCAACGGGCAAGAGGTTCACTCTTGGGTTCCAACCGGTAGAAACACTTCTACTACGGGCGACCTTAGAATTGGTGGATGGCAGAATGGATCTTACAGTGGATACTTCGATGGATACATTGACGGAGTCTCTATTCAGAAGACAGCTTTATCAGCTAGTGACATCTCCGGCTTGCACTCTGCAGGAAGGGAAGGGCAACCTTCTGGCGTTGGAACCTTCTTGGAAGAGTTCACAATGTTTGGTGGAGGAACAGTCACCGACGGAGTTCTTTCAACATCCGCTGCGACTCCTTCTTATTACAAGAAGTCTGCGATGACTGTACCGAGTACAACTGCAACGACAGCAGTATTCTCAATGTGGTTCAATCCAGAGCAATCTCAAATGGGACTTTATTCAGATCAACACTATCCATCGCAAGTAACTTTCGGATTAAGAATGTTTAATACTGGACTTCTACACATTTCAACACCAATTGGAACTAGCAATGGGGTTAGTTTGACAACACCTTTGACTCTTAACGAATGGCATCACGCCTTGGTTACTGTTGAAACGGATGTTGCTTACACTTCTACTAGCTCTAAATCTATGACTGTAAAATTGTTTATTGACGGCGAAGAAGTTTACACCAAAACCGGAAACTCTTCCACCAAGAGAATCAGAGGTTACACTGGAATCCCTAATGGAACTAAGCACTACATAGGCGCTGAGAACTATAATGGATCCGTAAGTTATAAAGGCAATGGCCAATTTGACTTCGTGGAATGGGTTGATGACGTTACACTATCTGACGCTCAAATCTTAGCTATGTATAATGGCGGGACACGAGGTTGGTCTGTATCTGATGCTAACAACTACACTCCTTAATTTCAATTAAGCTTTGAAACATATCTTGTCTCGGCGTGAAAGCGCTGAGGCATTTTCTTTTTGAGCTCTCTTTTGGACTTTAAACTCTATTTACACTATTTATTGGAGAAAAACAAAATTCGGGAGATAAATTAATGTCTAGCATGTTAGAACAAGCAATTGCCGATGCTGCGGCTCTTAGAGAGCAGGCCATCAAGAACGCAGAACAATCCGTTCTCGACAAATATTCAAAGCAAATCAAAGAAGCTGTTGATCAAATGTTAGAGATGGGAGAGCCTCCCAGCAAAGTTGATGAAATCATCAATGAAGTTGAAAATGAATTAATGCAAGAAGAGGAAGCCGCTGCTGCGGCTGTCGGTGCTTCTGCTCCCGAAACTACTGCTCCAATCGAAGCACTTGGTGCATATGATAGTCGACCCGGAACAGAAGATTTATACACAAGAATTTCAGCTCTTGTGGAGGACTTACCAGTTGACCCTGTCGATGGAATGATTAATTTAGACCTTGGAGACTTTTCACTAGAGCAAGATGAAGCAGATGCCGCTGATGGTGGCCTGGATGACTCTCTAGGGGGTCTTGATGATCTTGGAATGGATACACCCTCTGGTGATACCGAAGGTGGCTTAGACGACATCCTTGACGACGGTGGAGACGACATGGATTTGCAACTGCAAGAAGTCTTAGATATGCTATCTGAAGGATCAGAGGAAGTTATCGAAGAGAAGCAGGTCCCCATTGATTTTGAACCTAGAACTGCAGCCAAAGGAGTTTGGAGACATAATGAAAGCGAAGAAGATTTCATCGCATCAATGGCAAACATTATATATCCAGATCCCGAAGAAGCCGAAGCTGAAGAAGCTTCTGAAGATGAAGACGACACTATGGGTGTCGTAAACGAATTAAACGAGACATTAGAGTTTCTGACGAACCAGAACAATCAAATGGAAAGCGTCCTATCCAAGATGGAAGTCTATCTTGAGGAAACACTATTGTCCAACGCAAAACTTTTATATCAAAACCGTACATTGAATGACATCTCCCTGAATGAGCGACAAAAGTCAAAAATTGTCGAAGCCATTTCAAATGCGGAGTCTCCGAAAGAAGCTAAAAAACTTCATGAGACACTCAAAGCAACAGTGGGGTCGACGCCTAATAGCAAAAGAGGCCCACAATCACTGAGCGAGTCTGTCAACCGAAGATCGAACTTAAGTTCTATGTTGAATTCGAGACAAAACATTAAAGAAAGCAAGCAATCTGAAGATTCTTTTAAAGAGAAGATGCAGAAGCTTGCAGGCATAAAAAAATAATTTAAGGAGATTTTACAATGTCTATTATCGAAACTCTAACAGAAGGGATGGTACACCGCAATATGCAACAAGAAGGTGCCGCTCTTTTAAACAAATGGTCACAAACCGGTCTTTTAGAAGGCTTGACCGATGAAAACAAAAAAGCTTCAATGGCTCGTCTATTGGAGAATCAAGCTCGCGAATTATTGCGTGAGTCTAACACAATGGCTGGTGGATCTGTCGAAGGTTTCGCTGCTGTTGCATTCCCAATCGTTCGTCGTGTATTCGCTGGATTGATTGCGAACGACTTGGTTTCTGTACAACCAATGTCTCTTCCAAGTGGATTAATCTTCTTCTTGGATTTCACTTTCGGAACAGATCCAAACAATCCACCTAACGGAGCTTATAACCGCTTAGGACAAACAAATAGTGACTCTATCTATGGACAAGGAGTAACTGGCTCTCAAATCACTGGTGGTGTTAACTTGACTTCTGTTGAGTTGGACAAGCAACCTTACGGTTTTCAATCAGCTTATTCTTCACCGACAGGCTCTATTGCTACAGATGTAGCAATCGCCAGCGTCTCTACTACATTAGATGGATTCTCTAACTCGGCAACAATCGGACACTCGACTTTTGATGAGGCCTCTATCGACTTTGATCCAGATATCGCATCAACTTATGCAGCAACAGACAAGCTTCTTCAAGTAACCGTAACAGTTGCAGCATTGGATGCTTCTGGTTTTGCAATGAACTTGGATCAAGTAGGAGCAATCATCGTTCCCTTGAAAACAGTTAATGATGGAGCTTCAGCAAAAGATCAAGCTAGCGCTGTTCAAATCCGTCGTTTGACTTCAATCTCTAGCGACAAGCTTACTTTGACCTTGACTTACAAAATGGATGCAACTGGTGGTAAAGCACTCGCCGGTGCCGGAGTAATTACTGGTGGTGGACGCGCTTCTATCTTTGGTGCTGGTTCTTATCCTGCAAAAGATACCTTTGAAGAAGGTGGTGGACTTGGTTCTATCGCTGGTGCTGCTAGTTGGGGACTTGAAGGTGAAACGCAAATTCCAGAGATCGACATCAAAGTTGAATCAATCGCAATCACAGCGGTAACCAAGAAGTTGAAAGCAAAGTGGACTCCAGAATTGGGTCAAGACTTGAACGCTTACCATAACTTGGATGCTGAAGTAGAATTGACTTCTATCCTTTCTGAGCAAATCGCTCTTGAAATCGACCGTGAAATCTTGTCTGACTTGGTTAACGGCGCAACTGCTGGGACTTTCTACTGGTCTCGCTCACCTGGTTTATTTGTAAATAGATTGACTGGTGCTGACCTTACCGCTGGCGGTGTACAAGGTCCTGACTTCACGGGTACTGTTTCTGAATGGTATGAAACTTTGATCGAAACAGTCAATGACGTCTCTGCACAAATCCATCGTAAGACTTTGCGTGGTGGTGCTAACTTCGTAGTTGTTTCTCCTGAAGTTGCGAACATCTTGGAATTCACAGCTGGATTCCGTGCGAACGTTACTGCTGACGCTGACAAAGGCGACATCGGTGCTGTTAAGGTTGGTTCTTTGAACCGTAAGTTCGACGTTATCGTTGATCCATACTTCCCACGTAACGCACTCTTGGTCGGTCGTAAAGGCGCTTCTTTCTTGGAAAGTGGATATGTTTACGCTCCATATGTACCATTGCAAACAACTCCTACCATCTTTGGACCTGAAGACTTCGTTCCTCGCAAAGGTGTTATGACTCGTTACGGTAAGAAAATGGTTCGTCCGGATATGTACGGATTGGTCATTTGTCGTGACTTGTTGTAAGATTAATTAATTAATCTTCAATTGGCTCCAAGTTTCGGCTTGGAGCTTTTTTGTTTTAAAAGACTACTTATAGATATCAATTTAAGGAGATTTATCATGCCCTCACGTTTTATCAAGAAAAGACGAAAACTAGCCCACAAGGCAAGACTAGAAGCTGAAGTCGCAAAAGTCGCATTAGATGCTATGACCGAAGGAGCCTCATCTTTGGCCAAAGAAGTGGTAGAAGAAGTAAAGGAAACACTAGATGATGCAGCAGAGACCATTGCAGTCGCAGCGAAAGAGGCGAAAGAGACAGTCGAAGACATTATTGAAGAAGCAAAAGAAGCTGTTGAAGAAGTCAAAGAAAAAAAGACAACTCGTAAGCGTTCTAGAAAATCTACTAAAAAGTAAAATAATTAAGTTTCATTTTAACCTCCTTTCCTCTGAATACCTTGGTGTTCGGAGGTTTACTTTTAATTAAACTATTTACAATGACGGAGGGTTTTATATGTCATTTCCTGATCTTACACCAACATCAACATTATCAGCTATTGTATTATCCGAAAAGGGAACAGAAGCCGATGTTGTCGAGTCATTAGCGATTGGTTTTTACACATCAGATGCTTTTTTATCAGGTGCTGCAGCACAGGTAGCATTCACATACAAGAGACTTGGTGGAGACGTTCTTGATATCGAGATCACAAACAAAAACGTCTATAATCACTACGAGGAAGCCTGTTTAGAGTATTCCTATATCGTGAACCTACATCAAGCACGAAATGCCTTAGGGAGCGCCCTAGGAGGCCCTACAGGGTCTTTTGATCATAAGGGCGAAGTATCTGGATCAGACTCGGTATCTCTTAAGTATCCCAAGTTTCAATTCGACTATGCCTTCAGGGCCGCAGATAAGTTTTCAACAGAAGCAATGGTTGGTGGTACTCAACCAATCTATTCAGCATCCTTTGATAGGGTCATAAAACAACAAGACTATGACCTTCAACATATCGTATCTAGCTCTCAGGAGGGAACGCCTTGGGCTGGAATGGATAATAAGAGAATTAAAATAAGACAAGTATACTACATATCTCCGAGACAAATGTGGAGATTTTATGGATATTACGGTGGCCTAAACGTTACTGGTGATATGCACAATTACGGACAGTATGCCGATGATTCATCATTTCAAGTAATACCGCCTTGGCAAAACAAGCTTCAAGCTATACAATATGAAGATCACTTGTATACAAGGACATCTCATTATTCGTATGAGTTGATTGACAATAGATTAGTACTATATCCAGCCCCAGACGCTGTTTCCCCAGAAAAGTTCTGGTTTAGATTTACTGTCGAAACTGGTAACGAAGCATTCACTACTGGCTCATATGACTCTGGTGTTGATGGAGTTAACAACATGAACACTATGCCTATGGAGAACATTCCTTTTAATAAGATTAACTCCATCGGCCAACAGTGGGTCAGAAGGTTCTCCTTAGCGCTCTCTAAAGAGACCCTAGGACAAGTTAGAGGTAAGTTTGGGGGTAGCATACCTATTCCCGGAGACACGGTCTCCTTGAACGCCTCAGACCTTCTAGGACAAGCTTCTAGCGAACAGCAGACATTAAGAGAAGAGCTCAACAAGCAACTTGATGAAATGCTCTATGCTAAGATTGCCGAGACAGATAAAGCAATGGTGGACAATATGGACGCAATCGTCTCAAAGACTCCGCTAAAGATTTTTGTGGGGTAATCTAGATGGGTAAATGGGAAAGACCAGCACAGCCACCTGCGCCTTTATTCTTAGGTGAGAAAGAGAAGAACCTCGTAAAGCAGATCAACGATGAGATCATCGAGAGAGTTGTTGGTCAACAAGTCCTGTACTTTCCCATCGACGTTGACAACACAGAATTCCATCCATTATATGGAGAGGCAATAGAAAAGACCTTTCTGCATCCAATAAGAGTTTATGCTTTGGTTACCTACAATGGTGTTGAAACAGCAGACTTAGAAAACATCGCACTCGACAAGTCGACAAAAATTACCGTCAACTTCCACAAGAGAAGATTGACTGAAGATCAAAATCTATTTGTCCGAGAGGGTGACTTTGTAAGGTTTGGATCTATCTACTATGAGATAGTCAAGCTAAACGAGCCCAAGCTTCTCTTTGGACAACCAGAGAGCCGGTTTGAGATATCAGCTGACTGTATAAGAGCAAGAGACGGAGTATTCAATGCAGGATAGTCAAGTTCCAGAAGTACCATCAACATTAGAGAATATAGACACTGCTGTGTTTAGGTTTGTAGATGAGACACTTAATGCCCACGTAAGAACAAATCAGGGCATCGAGAAGGTTAAGGTATTGTGGTTTGGTTCAGAAAGAGCTTATCAGATAAAAAACAACAAAGACTTGAGAGATAGTGTTGGCAAGTTAAGGCTTCCAATCATCACAGTCGCACGAACTGGTGTCTCAAAAGATGATGCTTTTAAAGGCGCAGTTCAATCGGAAGAGCTCGACAATAACAAGATTATGATAAAGAGAGTCATTAAACAAGACAAGACTCAAAACTTTAAGAACGCTGACCGACGTAGAGAGACCGGAGACAATACCGGACCAACAACTTCAAAGAAAGTTGTCTACGAAACAATATCAATCCCAAGGCCCGTATATGTGGCTTGCACATTTGAAGTATTTATCCGAACAGAATATCAACAACAAATGAATCAGATCTTACCTCTCCTTATTTCCGAGAGAAAAAGAAACTTCACCGTTCAAAATGGTGGATACAAATATGAAGCGTTTATCGACTCAGACTTTGGTACATCAAGCTCCGGTAACCTTGGAGAAGAAGAAAGAATATTCACAGCGAAAGCGACCATCAAGATCCTCGGCTACCTAACGGGCAATGACCATAATGACGACGAACCTTTCATTCAGAGAAAGGAGTCGGTAGTTGAGGTCAAGATCTCAAGAGAGCGTGTGATTGTTGGAGATAGTAAACCTTGGGATAAGTCGGGTGAGAAATTTAGAGATTTATGACTTTGGGCTTTTATTTAACTATTTACTAGGAAAATAATATTTTATTAGGAGTAAATTAATGCCTACCAAGTTTGACTTTGCGTCTCCCGGAATTGAGCTGAGAGAGATCGACCAATCACAAGTAACCCTAGTACCTGAGGAAGATGGATTGCTTCTCATCGGTAGATCTAGAAAAGGGCCCTCAATGAAACCTGTTAAGGTTAACAGTTTGGAAAACTTTATCGAAGTTTTTGGAAGACCAATGGATGGGGTTAAGAGCCAAGATCCATGGCGAGAAGGTAATACTGGCGCTCCTTCATATGCTGGCTATGCTGCTCAAGCCTATTTGGCTGCTGGAGTTGGCCCTGTTAAATTCCTTCGCTTAGCTGGAATTAAAGAAGCTGGTGCATCTTATGAAGCTGGTTGGAGTGTTCCTCAGGATAACCTTGGAGGCGCAATCACTACCGTTGGCGCAGTTCAATCTGCCGTTGGAATCTTTGTCGCATCTAACACAAACCCTGCTACTCAAGCTGCTTCTGTGACGGTAACTATTGACGACACCGGTCGATCAACAACCGTTGATGGAGACACTTTAACTATTGAAAATGCTTCTGGTGTTGGGATTGTATTTACTTTCAAAACAACCGTAGTAGCCGCTACTGATATAGGACCTGTTCCGACTATTTGTGGAACTAGAGCACAAATGGCAACTGCGATGGTTGCTGTTATCAATAATCATGCGGACTTCGAAGCAGTGCAAGCAGATCCTGCAGATGATTTCTTCATCATAACACAAGCAGTTTCCGGCCCCACTGGTAACACTCGAACTATATCGTATAGCAGAACATTGCTCTTCACAGTTGCCTCTGGAGTCATAACGTTTACAGGCGGTCTTCCAACGACAGCTGCATTAAGCGGAACACTTGCTGCAGTTCTTTACATGAGCGCAAGTAACATCACATTATCTGGTAATGGACGTTTTGGAACAGCCATCACTAAAGATGGAGCAACCGCTATTGTTAAAGGGACAAGTGGTTGGACCGCTCATGTATCTGGTGGCGTTAACGCTGAACAAGAATATACCTTTAACTTCGACTCAGCATCACCAAACTTTATCAGAAATGTTTTTAACACAGATGCTACAGAGTTCGCAGATGGAACAGGTACTAATGCTTTGAACTACTTCTTAGGCGAGACCTTTGAACATGCAGTTAATAGACTAGATGCTAGCAATGACCTCATTGCTTTCACAGCAGCGATTCGTTCTGGATCAAATGGTGAATTCACTGATTGGCAATCCGAAGCCACAGCAGCAAAGTCTGGTTGGTTTATCGGTGCGAAGCCTGCACAAAAGAAATTGTTTAGATTGGTAGCTTTAGAAGAAGGCTCAGACTTTCACAAGAATCACGTCGTGAGAATCAAAGATATTCGTCGCGGTACTGCTCTTAGTCCAAATGCTACATTCTCTTTGGAGATCGCTGGTGTTGGAATGAAGGCTTCTCAATACATTGAAAAGTTTGTAAACTTAACTTTAAATCCTGCTGATGCGAATTATATCGAAAAGAAAATTGGGAACATCAATCAAGAATGGAATGGCAAAAAAGTTATTACCACGGGTACATACACTAACAATTCTAACTTAGTCAGAGTTGAAATGCCTACAGCTACAGCGACAATCGGAGCTGACTTTCCAGTTGGATTCGTTGGACCAAGAACTTATCTTGGCGATGTTGCAATTACACAACTCAATGCTGCTAGATCTGAAGATTGGATCTTCGGTAAAAATACCTTACCAGACGGTCAGTCTAATAAACTAATTGACGAACTCAAAGTTGGCGATACAGTAACTGTTTCTTATCCGAAATATGGGTTGTCAACAGTAGGTACGAATATAAGAAACGGAGACTATGGTTCTACTGCATTACTTGGACTCTCTTACGCTGCTCAAAAAGGCGACGAGAACTTCGGAGACCTAGGTCAATTAAGAGCAGACTCTCTATTTCAGCCACACTTAGCAGAAGGTGATGCACTGTCTGAAGCATCATACACGTTCACTTTGGACGAAGTTAAGAAGCTTGGCGGCAAGTATTTCTTCGAATCTGGTTCAACCCCAGTAATAACACTTGCTACACTTATTGACACAGATGGTGTTAAGCAATTTGTCGCACCATTCTTCGGTGGATTTGACGGACTTAACATTAAGTTGCAAAACCCATTCAACAAAGTTGAGTTGGATGCAAGCGGATACGCTCAATACTCAATGGAATCTGCGCTTAACATGGTAGCAGATAGAGACGTTATTCGTTATGACTTGATCTCTATACCGGGTGTTACAAACCGTTCAGTAAATCAAGACTTGATTTCACAAACTGAGGCTCGTGGTGATGCATTAGCAATTATCGATGTTGAAGGTATTTTTTCACCTGCAGTTGATAATGGTCTTACTACAGATACTCCTCAAACCATCAGTGGTATTGTCGGTGAAATAAATGCTGCCGGATTAGATAGTTCTTATGCTGCGACTTATTATCCAAATGTCCGATTGTCTGATACTTTAAATGGAAATGGAACTATTATCGTAGCTCCACCATCAGTAGCTGCTCTTGGAGCGATTGCGAAATCAGAAGCTGACTCTCAGCCATGGTTTGCGCCTGCTGGATTCCAAAGAGGTGGACTAAACCCTCTTGGTGGATCTGGAGGTCCTGCAGTACTAGGAACAATCGAACACTTAACTAAAGCTGATCGCGATAGCTTATACGAAGTAAACATCAATCCAATCGCACGTTTCCCTGCAACAGGTGACACCGTGATCTTTGGACAAAAAACTCTTCAACAATCAGCATCTGCATTAGATAGAATCAACGTTCGTCGTTTGATGAACTATCTGAAGAAAGAAATCGGAGATATTGCTGATACTATCTTGTTTGATCAAAACGTCCAAGCAACTTGGAATCGTTTTAAGGCTCAAGCAGACATCGTTCTCTCCGGAGTTAAGGCTGAATTTGGTGTTACTGAATACAAGCTTGTTCTTGATGAGACCACCACAACCCCAGATCTTCAAGATCGAAACATTTTGTACGCAAAGGTTTTCGTTAAGCCTGCCCGTGCGATCGAGTTTATCGCTGTTGACTTTGTTATCACTCAAAGTGGCGTAGAATTTTAATCAACACTAATTATTAATAAATAGGAGAATTACATTATGTCATTTTGGACAGAAGCATCGATAGAGCCTAAAAGAAATTTTAGATTTAAAGTGGAGATCACTGGTTTTGGGGACAACTCTGTTATCTGGTGGGCGAAGAACTTCAAGACCCCATCTTACGATATCGCGGAAGCAACTCACGACTTCATGGACAACAAGTATTACTTTCCTGGTCGCTTGACTTGGACTGATTGCAGCATGTCTCTAGTGGACCCAGTTTCACCAAATGCAGCTCAATTAACCAATGATATCGTCTTAAAGGCCGGTTTCAAAATTAAGACCGCTAACGATCTTAATGTAGCTGGAGCATTGACTACAATGTCCAAAAAGAATTCTGTAAATGTTGCTACCAAATCCGTTATCGTTACAATTTTAAATTCAGAAGGTAACATGATTGAAGAATGGACCTTGCAGAATGCTTGGTTGAAAGGAGTTTCGTTTTCTGACTTATCTTATGACAACGATGACTTGAGAACAATCGACATGACTTGGCGATATGACTGGGCTGAATGTGCTCACGGCGACGGAAGCGCTTCACAATTCACGACTAACAACTAATAGAGGCTATACATGACCTTTTGGACGGAAGCAAGTCTTGAACCTAAAAGAAACTTTAGATTTAAATTGTTAGATGGCGATCAGACAACTTGGTGGTGGGCTAAGTCGGTTGATAAGCCATCTTTCGAGATTTCTAACAGTGAATATCAACTTATCAATCACAAATTCAAATATCCCGGTATTGCTACATGGAAACCCATCTCATTAATTGTAGCAGACGTAGGAGATATTATCAACCTACTAGTGGACGAGTTGAGAGAATTAGGATATGTAGACCCTAGTAGCGAGGATCCCATGGAAGGCTTGGCAAAAGCTAACAAAGGATTCATTGAAGGACTCTCAATTCAACAATTGGATGCCGATGGAGAACCAGTTGAATCATGGACAGTCAAAGGAGCTTTCATGACTTCGCTGTCTTTCTCGAGACTTGACTATGGAAGTGATGACATAACAGAAATAACAATAGAAGTGGCCTACGACTACGCCACTTTTGAATAATTGGAGGTATAATGGGAAGAAATTCCAACCGTCTGGGATCAGACAATAAACCAGAGCACTCAGATGCTTCACCAATGAGTCCATTAAATTTTGTGGCTCCAACGGAGGTCGTTGACCTTCCATCAAAAGGTCAGGGATATCCAGAAGACCATCCTCTAAACGGGATTGACTTTGTTGAGATTAAATTCATGACCGCAAAAGATGAAGACACGCTTTCAAACCAATCTCTTATAAGAAAAGGGATCGCACTAGAGAGAGTACTTCAAAACATCATTGTAGACACCGAGATTGACCCTCTAAGTCTTCTTGTGTGTGATCGCAACGCAATACTCATCAAAGCTCGTGCGACGGCTTACGGGGCGAATTACGACGCCATAGTTAACTGTCCCAAGTGCGCAACCAAGAACATGATGACGTTTGATCTGATGTCGCCAAAGATCGAAGGTGGTCTTGACGAAGAAGGAATGAACATTGTTCAGTACTTTGGAAATGGACTATACCAAACAAAGATGCCGGGCACAAAGTTCACGGTTAAGTTTAGGCTCGCAAATGGCGAAGACGAAAATAGAATCATGGAAATGGCCATTCAAGGTAAAACAGTTGAATATGGCGCAGTGGAACAATACAAGAAGATGATCAAGTCAGTTGAGAACTTCATAGAAGAAGAAGTGATCCACTCTTACGTTGACAACATGATCGTATCCGATGCTACACATTTTAAGAAATGCTTGAGAAGTTGTACTACAAGCGTCAGAATCGCACAGACTCTTACTTGCAAGAGTTGCTCTAACGAGCAGGAGGTCGACGTTCCTTTTGGAACGGACTTTTTTTGGCCTAACATCTAAGTTCATGGAAGGAGTCTATGAACAGTTCTTCATTTTGAAACACTTTGGAGGCTGGTCATTGACCGAAGCATACAATCTTCCAATCGGTTTGAGGAGTTGGTTTGTTGAAAGAATGAAAAAACAGTTCGAAGAAGAAGCCAAGGAAATAAAGAAAGCCCAAAAGAGACGGTAACGTCCTTTGGGTTTTTGTTTTTCGAAGCTAATTAGGGAATAACGAGGGACAACACATGGCGACATACACAAAAGAACAGCTGATGGCGATTATCAAAGGAATTTCCGATGATAAAGATCTCACCAAAGAAGCCAAAAAAGCATGGGGTTCCAAAGGCGGGGCATCGTCAGGTATCGATACTGAGGCGAGTGAGATGGCGCTTGAACTAGAAAAGTCTAGAGCCAAACTTCTAATGCAGTCCGCCAAAGCAATGCAGGACCATACTGCTGCTAGAGAGCAAGAAGCAAAGATGATAAATGCTGAGTTGTTATTGTTGGCTCAAAAACAGGGCTTGGAGGAAGTAACCGAGGCCAACCAGAAGTCAGCATTGCATAACCTCAAAGAAGCAATAAAGGCAGGGGAAGAGATTGGTTCTCTGACTGGTCGGTTCGGTGCTGATTTTGATACTCTAATCGAAAAATATAACGAAGTCTCCTTGGAGCAAGCAAGGATTAATGATTTATCAGAAGAACACAAGAGGAGTGTATCAGATCTTGTTGATGGTATGGGCAGCCTTGTTGGCCTTACCGACAAGTTTAGCAACAGCTTTGTAGGAAAAATGGAAAGCACTTTTAGATTGTTTCAAGACACCTCGGCTGATGGACTTGCTGCATTGGATGATTTTAAAGCTAAATTCAAGACAATGTTTTCACTACAAAATATCGCAATGAACATCGGAAGCAAAATCTTCTCCGAATCAATGAAAGTTTTAAACGCATTTGACGCTGGTCTTGCGACATTAGCAGCAAAAACTGGAACTGTCGGTAAATTTAACGATGTACTCTACGACACACAGAGAGCAGGAAACCTGCTTGGCGTTTCGATGGATGGTGCAGCAAATGCGATCATTGCCTTAAATGCGGGGACATCTCAATTCGCCAAGCTATCAAAGCAGACTCAGACAGACTTAGCAATTTCCACTTCACAAATGGAAAAACTTGGAGTTAGTGCCTCAGATACAGCAGAGTTCATGGAGAACGCATTTAAAATAATGGGCATGGGTGCGACTGAAGCAATCGAAACTCAAACAGAACTAGCAATGGCTGGTGTTCAACTGGGTATTGGTGCAGATAAGATCGTTAAAGACTTCAACGCAGCATCAAAGACGCTTGCTGTATATGGAAAGGGTTCGATCAAAGTATTCAAAGGCTTGGCTGCTCAAGCTAAGGCTGCAGGGGTTGAAGTTGGAACTTTGCTCGGGATCGTTCAAAAGTTTGACACATTCTCCGGAGCTGCAGAAGGCGCAGCACACTTCAACGCACTACTTGGTACTCAATTGTCTACAACTCAAATGTTGATGATGACGGAAGATGAGAGAATGAAGACTCTTGTGCAACAAGTTCAAGCACAAGGTATAGCATTTGGAGAAATGGACAGGTTCACTCAAAAATCAATTGCTGCCGCAGCAGGTATCACAGATATGAACGAGGCAAATAGGATCTTTTCAATGAGCCTTGCTGACTATGAAGCAAATGCTGCCGAGATGGAAAACAACGCTGCAGCACAACAAAAATTTGACGATGCAGTTCAGGGAACCGTCAAGACAATGGATAAGTTCCAGAATCTCGCAACAGAATTAATCATAATGGTCCAACCTGCCCTAGAGAAACTTGGGGAGATCGCCGATTATCTAACGGACGCATTCCAAAATATGAGCAAAGAAACAAAAGAAGCTCTTGGGACCGCAGCGTTGGCTATCTCTGGTATCTTGGTGATTGCGCCACTCTTCGCAGTCGGTGGAGGTTTGATGGCTGGTCTAGCAGCAATTGGCCCAGCCATCGCAGGTATTGGAGCAGGAATTGCTACTGCGACTGCCGCAGTGACTGCTGTTGCTGCAACTGGAATTGGCGCTGGCGTCTTGGGTGCTCTTGTATTAGCTGGTGGTGGAATCGCAATGACCTTAGCTAGCATGGCGGATAGCAAGGCAAAAATGGCGGAATCAAATGCGAAAATGGTCAGTGAAGGCTCCGATACAATCAAAGCAATGGCTGATATTGGAAATGCGGACTTCTCAGGAATCGCAACGAAGTTTAGAGGAGCTATGCAGGAACTGACCAAAATGGGTTCGGACGTAA
>Ga0207896_1000009_pt1 | contig 77580 bp, 73 predicted proteins | sample LinPmetageLP36_FD_184049 | JGI IMG/M metagenome (GOLD analysis project Ga0207896, IMG submission 184049) | Marine viral communities from the Pacific Ocean - LP-36 (SPAdes) | ecosystem: Environmental > Aquatic > Marine > Oceanic | place: Pacific Ocean | collected 2010-06-15 | reverse complement strand
CGGCCCGACGATGGCCTCCTCGCGTTCCTGGAAGGGCTCTGATTATGCCGAACCGCCGCATGGCCAAAGCCCGGAAATCAAACCTCCAGTGGAGGTCATGCGGCATAATCCCGGTTACGGCATTATGGCCAAGTTCGTGCAGGGCCGTGCGGTAATAATCGATCTGGACAGGGAAGGCCGGTTGCGGCGGAACCTGCACATGGTCATCCGACGGTGAATAATAAGCGCGCGCGCCGCCGGTTCTGAAATCAGCGCCCGTTGCCGCAATCAATACCTCGGCGGCGTCATTGAGTTCGCGTTCCGGTAGCGGTGTCAGGTCGGCGGACAGGCGCTGCGGCAGCCCATCGCATTGCGCTGCGTTAAACACGGTGAAGCGCTTGAGGAACGGGATCGAAGGCTTTTCGCTATCCCCATTCGCGTTCTTTCCCTGCTCGTGCCCGCTCTCGGGCGTGAAGCGGTCGGCATAGAAAATCGTCTGGCCGCGCTCCCCCTTGCGAACGCACCCGCCTGCTGCAAGCGCCTGTTTGAAGGTCAACCAGTCTTGCGATGCGAATCCGCCGTCAATGACCGCTCCCCACAATATCAGCACATTGATGCCCGAATAAGCTCGCCCCGAAATCGCATTGCGCGGAAGCCCCGGCACGGCTTCGGCCGAACTCCACGGCTGCGCCCAAGGATAAATGCCCGCTTCCAGTTGCGAGATGATCTTGGCGGTCACCTCTTCATAAAGCGAAACACGAGGCCGATCGCCGCACACGGCGCGAAGCGCCGCCTTTCTGCTCTTGCCGCGTCCCGTCCGTTTGCGATTACCAACTGCCATCACCGCCTCCTCAAACCCAAAATCCGCCGCAACCGGCCCCGGAGAGGCGGGGTGGGCGGCAAGCAGCGACCAGAGAGGGGCGGACTGTGCCGGGCACACCCGAAGGGCTGTAACGAAGAGAAAGACCCCGTCAGGGGTTGTGACCCGGGGTAGTGCGACCCTAGGCGGAAGCGCCGCCCACCCCGTCTCGCCGGAGCCGGAAAAAAACGCCGGCGCCCACGCGCCGTCTACAGACCCCGACACATGTTTGAATGAATCCGAGCGGCCAGCGAGTTGACCAGATCAAAGGACTCGCACCCTGAAAGGAGGCAGAAAATTGCTAACCTGCCCGTGCAGGCGCAAAGGCGGGGCCTGTCGTCCTTTGACGCCTGCACTGATTACCGTTTCTGCCGGTTCAGCGTGCGCGCGGGGGCCTTATCGTCAAATGCCGCACCCTAAGGAGCGCGGGGCAGGCGCGCGGGAAAGAGTGCGTCATCAGCCCCGCTCAATATTGGGGCGTTGCGGGGAGAATCCCCGCTGGAAGGGGTAGCCGGAGACAGCGCAGCGGCTCCGGGTCAGGGGAAGGCTTTCCCCTCAATCATTGGGTTTTGTAGAAAACGAACCGAAGCCCACTTCGCTTTTGCGCTGCGTTTCGGCGCGAAGAGTCAGCAATTTCACAGGGGCGTAGCGGTCAGAAGATCCGATAATTAAACTCAGAGTCATCGGCCATCACGAAACCGTCAGCCATGGCATATACCCATGTTTGTTATTGCTAATGCTTCGCATAATAGATAGTGGCTCCTTATTGCGAATGATTCGCATTCTATTGGGGGCTGTATATGCTGTTTAACTATCGTAACTATATCCATCTGCTGCTGGCTTCCGCGTCGGTTTTTCCGGGAGTGGCCATGGCCGCAGAAGACGATCAGAGCGCCACGATCATCGTCACCGGCAATCGCGAAAAACCCTATGCAGTCGATACCAGCGTCAGCGCGACGAAGACCGATGCCCCGATTATGAAGGTACCGCAGGTCGTGAATGTCGTTCCGGAGCAAGTGCTGCTCGACCAGCAGGTCCAGTCCCTGACCGAGGCGCTGCGCAACGTCAGCGGCATCACCGAGACCAACGGCAGTTTCTTCGGCAACACCATGATGATCCGTGGATTCGGCAGTGGCGGCGCAGTCCTGCGTGACGGCTATACCACCATCCAGGAATTCGCGCTGAGCGCGTCGGTCGAACGGATTGAAGTGCTGAAGGGCCCTGCCTCTCTGCTTTACGGTCGGTTCGAGCCGGGCGGTCTGATCAACGTGATCAGCAAGAAACCGCAACAGAAATTCGGTTATAATGTCTCGACCCAGCTGAGCAGCCAGGGGCAGCGCCGACTGGTCGGCGACATCACCGGGCCGCTTAGCGAAGGCGTCGCCTTTCGTCTGGTCGCCGAGGTCGAGGACAGCGAATATTGGCGCAACGTCGGCCGCGACAAGGAGACCTTGTTCATCGCACCGTCGCTGTCCTGGACATCCGGGGCATTCAGCCTGCTCGCGCAATATGAATATCTCGATACTGTGAGACCCTTTGATCGCGGCCGCATATACTTCAACGGCGAGCGCCTCGATACCCCGCCCGATCGCAGCTTTGCGGAGGATTTCGCCGAACTCGCTCAGGTCGCCCATTCCGGTAATCTGACACTGGATTATGCCTTTAATCCGAATTGGCGGGTCGAGGGAAAGCTGGCAATCCAGCGGGGCACCGGCGGGGATATCCAGATACGACCCCGCAGCCTGGTGCTTGATGCGCAAGGGGTTCCGACGGGAGAGTTCATCCGCCGTATTGATGGCAACCGCGAGACATATGATGACCGCGACTATGTCTCGGCCAACCTGCACGGGAAGTTTGATACTCTCGGCATGCGTCACAATTTGCTGCTGGGCGCTGACTATGAGAAAGATGTGACGGGGCGCGGTTTCTCGCTTAGCTCCCCCAATGTCGGAGGCTTCGATATCTTCAATCCAGTTTACGGATTACTCGACGAGACCTTCGCCGGGCTTACGGTCAATCCCAACTCGGATTCCTTTCAGTCATCCAAAACCTTTGGCTTCTACGCGCAGGACTTGATCGAGATTGGTGATCAGTGGACCCTGGTGGTCGGTGGGCGCTACGAAAAATACGAGGACTTCCAGATTTCGGGTGCGGCGATCAATCCACCGAGCGACGATTCCAGCGATGATACATTCCTGCCACGACTGGGTTTGGTGTTTCAACCCCAACCGAATATCTCGATTTACGCCAGCTATTCGCGGTCCTTCGCACCCAACGCGTCGGTCCCGGCAATCGGTGATCAACCCGCATCCGGCCCGTTTCCTCCCGAGAAGGGCCGCAGCTATGAAATGGGCGTGAAGGCACAGATTTTCAGCGGTCTCACCGCCACAGCTGCGGTCTATGATATAGAAAAGCAGAATGTGCTGGTGACGCGTGATATCGGCAACGGCATTTCGGTCACCGAAGCGCGCGACAAGGTGACGGCGCGCGGTTTTGAATTCGACATGATCGGAGAGATTACACCCAATCTCAGCGTGATCGCATCTTATGCCTATACCGATGCAAGCGATCCGCAAAGCGCGCTGGGAGACAATGTCAGAGATGTTGCCAAGCATACCGCCAGCCTGTCGTCCACCTATCGATTCACCAAGGGCGTTCCGGGCCTGTCGGTCGGGGCCGGCGTGTTCCATACCGGCAGACGCTACGGTGGCCAGTCGGCCGGTGCCGACGCGCAAAATTCGGTGCCTTTCTTCATGCCCGGCTTTACGACGCTTGATCTCAATGCCGGTTATGAGTTCGCTTTGCCCTCCGATCACACGCTGTACACCCGCCTGACTCTCCGCAATGCGACCAATGTCGACTATGACCAATCCTCCGGCACCGCGCTTCGCGTAGCACCCGGGCAGTCGCGCACATTGTTCGGCACCATCGGCGTGCGGTTCTGATCCGATGATGGCGCTTGCGTCCATCCTGACCAGTTTCGCTGCAATCACCTGCCTCTACTATCAGGCGGATGAACGCGGGAAAGGCGGAAGATTTCCATATTCGACGCAACGCCGCAAGGCTCTTCGTCTGGCGGCCCTCACCGGACTGGTCGCCAGCTTGGCACTGGCGGTGGCGGCGCATGACTGGGCTGCGGGAATTGGCTTGTGGCTGGTCGCGATCATGGCATCGGGTGTGGCGGTGGTATCGCTTGCCGGCAACCATCTGACCCTGACCGAGCGGCTCGGCACTGGCAGCGCCGTCGGCGGTCTCGCTGCCGCATTGGCCCATTGGATGACCAACTGAGATGAATTTTGCCAATCGCTTTCTTGCCGGATTTTTCGGAGGCACGATCGCTGCCCTGCTCTGCGCCGCAGCGGTATTGCGCAGCCTTCCTGCCGAGCCGAAGGACGCCATGTCCGCTGCCGGCATGACATTGATGCTGGTCTGGCCGGTGCTGATCGTCGTCGCCTTCATGACGGAGCGAGGCTGGCTCGCCTGGGCGGTGATCGCCGGGGTCGCGCTGGTTGCCGCCTTCCTTGGCTGGGGGCTTGCATGAACCGGGACAACCGCAAGCATCTATACGATATCCACAGTTGGGCCGGATTTGTCGTGGGTATTGCGTTGCTCATCGTTTGCTTGAGCGGGGCTGTAGCCGTATTCTCGCCCGAGATTGATCGCATGGCTAACCCGGCGCTGCAGGTGCCAGGGGATCAGCCCATACGGATCGATGCCGATCTAGCGCTGGCCGCCTTGCAGGCGTCAGCCCCGACAGATGCCAAACCGATGGACCGACTCTCGCTCGAACTGCCGAACAGTAGACTGCCCGGACTCTACGGCCTGATGTTCGAGACCGATGCCGGTTATGTTTACAATTATCTTGATGCCGCCAGTGGAAATCTACGCCCGCCCCGCACCAACCATGTGAATGATTTTCTTCGTCACCTGCATGTCCGGTTGATGTACGATCGCCTGCCGGTCGGGATCGTAGGAGCCTTCCTGCTGATCTCGATTGTGACGGGGGTGATGATCTACAAGCATATCTTGCGCGACATGTTTCGCATGCGCTGGCGCCGCACTGGCAATGTGCGGGTCACCTTTGCCGATTTTCACAAGCTGGTCGGATTCTGGGCGCTGCTGTTTCACATCGTGATCGCGACAACCGGTACCTGGCTGGCGCTGGAGGGCTATCTGAATCCGGTGATCGACGGCGTCGCAGGCGGGGTGAAACCGGCAGATGACGAGGAAGAGGAAAATATGCCGTCCGAACCCGGTCAAAAGATGCAACCGATCACGCCGATGATCCGTCAGGCACAATCCCTGATCCCCGAATTCGAGCCCACTTACGCCGCATTCGACATACAAGGCTCCCATCCTACAGTTCGCATCCGCGGCAATGTTCCCGGACTGGTGCAGGAAAATGCGTCGCAGGTGATTTTCAACGGCTGGACCGGGCAGATCGAGGAAATTTATGATGTGCGTGACCAGTCCTTCTGGACCCAATTTCGCTACGCTCTCGAGCCAGTTCACTACGGCTATTATGGCGGCTTCTGGGTCAAGCTGCTTTATCTGATTGTCGGACTGATGCCCGCCATATTGTCGATTACAGGGGCCTTGTTATGGTTCGAGCGGCGCAAGCAGGCGAGCCGACCCGCCCGCCGCAAATCAATGGAAGCAGACACGTGACCTTCGTGCGGATATGGACCGCGCTCCTCGCGGGCTCCTGCGCGGCATTTATCGCCACGCTCGTGGGCGCGACCGCTCTCGGGCTCCTCTCGGCCGTTTCGATAGGCCGCGAACCTTTATATGATGTGTTCTTGCTGGCTGGGCTGGCCTTGGGTGTGTTTTGCGCCATTCCCCGCAACCCGCTCGGCCAGTGGCTGGCAGCGGTGCGAGTATCGACAATTCTTCTTGTCGCTTTGTTTCTTTTGGCAAGCTTAACGACCCGAGATCCTGAGACCCTGATAGTTACAGCGGGGGTTGCGGGGCTTCTCATCTCTTTGGGCTATGCATTGGGAAAGCCCGGAATCAAGCGAAAAACTGATCGCTAACATATTAATCTGTGGAAGATAGATCCGGGAAAAACTGGCTTTTGACCAGAACCAGGAATTTTCGTAACACAACATCGGATCATTACTGTTTCACAACGGTGACGGCTTAAGGTGATTTTAAGGCTGCTCAGGTAGCTCGCAGGCATGGTGCAATCGCGTCCCTTGCGTGGCAAATTGAATACCCGGCTCTCCTGGGCTCGCTGGTTCTTTGCTCCAGCACGCGCGACCAGTAGCGAAATCCAAAGCTATCTTCTGGCGCAGCTTTTGAATTCCCCCGTCGCAACACTGATGGGATCGTTCTGCTCCCTGGTTGTCCTTCTGGCCGCGTTCCTACGATCGGGTTCACTGATATTCGCAGTATTTCTCTTCTTTGAAATCATACTCTCGACGGGCCGTATAGTGGAATGGAAAACACGCGCGCACCGCCGCAAAGCCAGTTCCGACGGTGTGGTCGATGTCAGCTGGTCCGTCATGCTGACCGCCGCATGGTGCGCCTTGCAGGGCGCTATCGCCTTCACCATCATGAGCGGCAGCGATCCTGTGCTGCAAGTCCTTTCTGCTACACTGGTCATGGCCATGATCGGCCCGATCTGTGCCCGCAACTATGCAACGCCGCGCTTTGCTACGCTGCTTCTTCTGCTCTGCGATTTGCCGTTCGTCGCCGGTGCCGTTTTGGCCAAAGAGCCGCTGCTCTCCATCATTGTCGTGCTAACGCCGCCGTTTCTGCTGGGTGCCTACCAGATTATTCGCACTTTTCACGACGCGATGCTGGAGACGCTGTTTGCGCAGGAGCAAAGCCGTCATCTTGCCATGCATGACAGCCTGACCGGAATTTTCAATCGGCAGGGCATGGATGACCAGCTCAGCCGGTTTCGTCCCCACGCCGGCCGAACCATGGCGATCGTATCGCTTGACCTCGATGGCTTCAAAGCTGTCAACGACACCTATGGTCATGGCGCCGGGGATATGGTCTTGATGCAAGTAGCAGGTCTGATATCATCCCGTGTGGGACAAGCAGATATCGTCGCGCGCATGGGCGGGGACGAATTCATGATCGTCGTCCCGGACTGTGACGCCAAAGCCGTTAAAGCATTGGGGCGCGGCCTTGTCCAGGCCATTAGCCAGGAGCAATTCGTCCTGGACTCCGGGATTGTTGTACGGGTTGGAGCAAGTGCCGGATATGCCTGCTTTCCTGAAGATGCGTCCACTACTCTCGAACTGCGATTGCGGGCCGATCGGGCCCTCTATGATGCGAAGGATTCTGGCAAAAGCACGTGCTGCAGGTTCAATGCCGACGATTTGACCGTGGATGAAATGCAGAAAAACCTCCGGCGCGCTTTTCCATAGTCATTCACACCTGCGACCGAAACAAACCACTGTCTGCGACCTGATTTCAGCGACGGTGATCCCAGCCAGCTATCCCACTCAGACATCCGATCTGTCTTCTGGTCTGGTATCGATCAGGCTGGGATACACCGAACATTTCTCATTCTAGGTATCAGCGTTATAAACTTAACATCTGATCTGATCCTGTCGAAAGCCGGTATTGGCAGTGCATAAAATTGGATGAGGATCGAGAGATGAAAGAGCAAGGAGCGGCAAGTGCCGCACCAAATCTGAAATTCGCCCATATCGGCCTTGCCGCGACCGACGTCCCGCGGCTCACGCGCTTCTACACCGAAGTATTGGGGTTTACTGTGACTGACCGGGGTGATTTCGGGGGCGCGGAAGTGGTTTTCATGTCCCGCGATCCGGAAGAACACCACCAGATCGTACTGACGCCCGGTCGCCCGAAAAAATTGCCAAAAAATACCGTCAACCCCGACTTCGGCATTTGCATCCAGCAGATATCGTTCAAGATGGGTTCTCTTGATGATTTGCGAGACATGGTCGGTCGGCTGGAACGGGGCGGTGCAACAGACATTGTCAGCGCGACGCATGGCAATGCCTGGAGCGTGTACGCACAGGACCCGGACGGCAATATGATCGAATTTTACGTGGATACAGACTGGTATGCGAGCCAGCCCTTTTATGAGCCGCTCGACCTCAGCAAAAGCAACGATGAATTGATGAAAGAAACCCAGAATTTGTGCGAAGTGCATTCCGGTTTTCAGCCCGCGAAGGAATGGCGCCGCAATATGACCAAGATGATGCCACCGCCCTTCCGCAAGGGTTGAGGCAATATGGAGCGGAAATGCCGGATCGTAGCTCGCAAGGTGACGGTTCGCGTGGCGAACAGGCCACGTCGGAGGGATCATGAGGCTGGTAACATTTGAATTTGAAAAGGAAGAACGGCTGGGTGCCTTTGTTGATGACAAGGTGCTCGACATTGCAGCGTCTGGTTCGACCGCGACGCAGGCATTCACGTCGATGCAGGCGTTGATTGATAGCGGGCCAGAAGCGTGGAATGCCGCAAGGGATATCGTTGCCCAGGCCCGGCCGGATAAGATGCGTGACTGTGCAGATTGCCGAATTCTGGCACCTTTGTCTCGCCCCGTTCGGATTCGCGATTGCAGCCTGATGCTTGAACATATGGACAGGGTGCTTGAACAAATGGCGCGGCACGATGCGGAAGGGGAGGCTGATCCCGAAGCTGCATTCACGCGTTTGCTGGGGTCCGGAAACTATGATCTCAATCCGGCCTACCGCAATCAGTGCATTTATTACAATGCCGATCATACTTCGGTCAGTGGCACGGACGTCGCTATCGTTTGGCCCAGCTATTCAGATTATATAGACTTTGAACTCGAATGGGCCTGTGTCATCGGCCAGGCCGCAACGGATGCATCACCCGATCGGGCGCGCGACAATATCTTCGGTTTCACGATCCTCAACGACTGGTCTGCGCGCGATGTCCAATTACCCCTGATGAAGACGATGCTCGGCCCCGGCGAGGGCAAAGACTTCCCTGGAAGCTGGGGGCTTGGTCCTTGCATCGCGACACCCGACGAGATGGACGACCCTTACAATTTGGTCATGACTGCCAAAGTGAATGGTGAGGAGTGGACCCGAGGCAATACCGGCTCGATGTACCATCGATTCGAAGACGCGATCGCTCAGTTCAGTCGCGAAAAGACTGTTTTTCCCGGCGAGATACTGGGGTCCGGCACGGTGCTTGGCGGATGCGGTTTTGAACTCGGGCGTCGGCTGGAAGCTGGAGATACTGTGGAACTGGAAGTCCAGAATATTGGTATACTTCGCAACACTGTCATTCGATCTGACGCAATGTATACGAACATTAAGGAATGAGGGACAAAATATTGAATCTATAAATATTATTCATTTAAATTAATAATAAAAATAAATGTTTTAGGGAGTGGAAATATGAAAGCAATATTATTGTCGACCGTCGGGTGCGGGGCACTTTTATTTTGTGCGAATACTGCTTTGGCACAAGACGTGCCGACGTCCCCAACCGAAGAAACTGCTGCGGGATCACCCCGTGTTTCAGATAACAACAAGGGCTTGGAGACGATCGTCGTGACTGCTGAACGCCGCACTTCCACGGTCCAGACCACGCCTATCTCGATTTCGGCCGTCGGCGGCGATGACTTGCGCGACAAGAGCATCAGTGACGTTGAAGGCTTTAGCACGAATATCCCGAATCTGAGTTTCAATCGTGTTGGCGGGGATGCCAGGGTTTTCATTCGCGGTATCGGCTATAATGCAATCAATCCAGGGGGCGAGGGGCGGGTCGCAATCTATACCGACGGCATATATCAAAGCCGGAACCAGGCCGCGCTTCTGGGTTTTTATGACATCGATCGGGTCGAAGTGTTGCGCGGACCACAAGGTACGCTTTATGGTCGCAACTCCGTAGCTGGCGCGATCAACGTCCTGACAGGTCAGCCAAGCAAAGACGTCAACGGATATATTACGGGCGAGGTCGGCAGTTATTTGCTGCTCAGCACCGAGGGGGCTGTTGGCGGCCCCCTCGCAGACGGCATTTCGGGTCGCATCGCGTTCCGCACTGTCGATCGCAATGGCTATGGGGAGACGATTGAAGACGGGCGCGACGTGAATGACGAAAGGTCGCGCAGTATCCGAGCCAAGCTGGATTTCGAACCGACCGAAACGCTTACCATTCGCCTCGGCGCGGACTATTCCGATGTGGACGATCATTCGGGCGGCTATCGCTTCGCCGGGCGCGGCAACTCGGCGATCCCGCCGCTCGTCGAGCAACTCGAACTGACAACGCCGGATGATCCGCAAGATGCGGCAGGCATCCGGCCGCTGCGTCAGCTGGAAACCTGGGGTATCAATGCCCAGGCTGATCTCGATCTTGGCCCCGACACGACGATCACCTTGCTTGGCGGGTATCGAAAGTTCGATTTTCTTCAGGAATCGAGCCTGGATGGAAGCACCGCGGCGCTGGCACCGATCTATATTGGCGAAGAAGCCGACACATATTCTGCAGAGTTGCGCGTCGCCCATAAATTCGGCGATTTTGCCGAGATTCTGATTGGCGGATATTATTTTGACGAAACCAATACTGCTACCAACCAGATACCGTTCAAGGGGTTGATATACGCCGATGCGTTCGGTCTTGGTGGCATCCTCGATCCGGATACCTATTATGAATTCTATGGGTCATTTGGTCGCGTGAAGACCGAGGCATCGGCTATTTTTGGTCAGGTGCGTTTTGAGCTAACCGACCGATTGACGCTGGATATCGGTGCGCGCTACAGCCATGAAACAAAAGATCTGGAAGAGCAGCTTCAGACCAATCTGGTCGTGCCATTTGTGCGCGACAATCCCTTGATCACAACGTTCGACCCCATGAACGGATCGCTGGGCGGCACGAACAACCGTACGCAAACCTGGACCTCCTTCGATCCGAAGGCAACGCTCAGCTTTCAGGCAACCGACACCCTCTATATGTATGCTACCTATTCGGAAGGGTTCAAATCGGGCGGGTATAATATCGGCGGTTTGCAACCCCCCTTTGATCCGGAGACGCTGACCAATTATGAGGTCGGCATCAAGGCGGACCTGTTTGATCGGCGCGCTCGGATCAATCTGTCAGTGTTCAACTATGACTATAAGAATCTGCAGGAAAGCATCATCGTCGGGACGGTGGCCACCACGGTCAACGCCACCTCTGCGCGGGTGCGTGGCCTTGAGGCCGAAATCACGACACGTCCTGTGGATAATATGCGCTTTGACCTGAATTTTGCTTATCTGGACGGTGAATTCGAGGAGTTCTTCGATTTGGATCAGGCGTTCTCATCCTTGGGGGTGCAGGACCTTTCCGGCAACCAGCTACCAGGCGCGCCGAAGTACCAGCTGGGCGGGGAGCTCGCCTATACGATCGAAACAGGCATTGGTGATTTCACGCCGCGCGCAAATGTGACCTGGTATGACAAGATATTCTTCAACCATTTCAATACCGAAGAAGCATCTCAAGGCGAACGAACCATGGTCAACCTGTATCTGAGCTGGGAGTCGCTGGATGGTGGCTGGAACGCTACAGCCTACGTGAAAAACCTGACAGACGACGCCTATATCAGCGCGACGAATGTCAATCTGGGGTTGCTCGGGTTTGGAAAAACAGCGGCTTTCGGCGCACCAAGGACTTTTGGCCTGTCCCTTACCAAGTCGTTCTGACGGATTGGGCATCGGCGATCCCGCAAAAAAAGCACGGCCGGAAAATCACCGGCCGTGCTCCTCCTCTGAAATCTCTCTATTGCTAATTCTTGTGGCGACTGCGGATCATTTCCTGGTATCGCTTGGGACCGTCCGGTTGCGGATGACTCCAAAATGGTCGGCCAGCTCCGCGCCGGTGAAGCCATGTGTGGTGCTTTCATAGTCCAGCGGGAGCATCGCGTTGTCCCATGCGTGATATTTCGCGACGAGATCGGCGAATATTCCTGGCTCACGCTCTTTCAGATTGGCGCGTTCCAGCGGGTCGTCGACAACGTTGAACAGAAATGTGTTGTCCAGGATCTTCAGATATTTCCAGTCACCGCTCCGGCACGCTTGCTGGTCGAGATTGAGATAGCGCCAGCACAGTGTCCGGGGGATCGTCGAACCGCTCTTGAGCAGGGGCAACAGATCAATCCCGTCCGTTGGATATGCCGCATGGGGCGCGCTGCCTGCTGACGCCAGCAGCGTCGGCACCCAGTCCATCGTGATCATGACCTGCTCGCTGACCTGCCCGGCCGCAATTTGTCCTGGCCAGCTGACAATGGCTGGGATCCGCAAGCCGCCTTCCAAGAGCTCGGTCTTCTTGCCTGTGAAGGGCCAGGTGTCTGAATAGCGTTCGCCGCCATTGTCGCTGGTGAAGACGATGATTGTGTCGTTCAGTATGCCGCTGCGCTCGAGCACTTCGAGAACACGCCCGATCTCCTTGTCCATGGCCACCACCATTTCCGCATAGGTTGCCAGTGACCCGCCATCATAGTGCAGGATGGCCAACGGATCGTCGTCCTGTGCCAATCGTTGCGCCTCCATGTGGTCTGCGGGACCTTGCCATGGAAAATGCGGAGCGTTGAAATGGAGGCTGATGAAAAACGGCGCCTCCTGCGCGACCGATTCCGTGATCACCTTCCGGGCTTTCTCGCCGAGCAAATGGGTAAGATAACCGGGCTTTGCGATGTTGCGGTCATTATCCCACAGGTCGGGGCGACCGGCAAACTCATGTGTAAAATAGTCTACCGTACCGCCACGAAAGCCCCAGAAATGATCATAGCCGCTCAGCATTGGTCCATAATCGGGTAAGGCCCCCAGATGCCATTTTCCGATCAGATGGGTGGAATAGCCTGAGTCCCTGAGAAGCGACGGCAGGGTGGGATGCGATGGCGGCAATCCGACATTCCTGCCGGCAAGCGGTTCTTCCAGACCGATCGGCAGACGGTTCTGATACCGCCCTGTCATCAAAGCCGTACGCGTCGCCGAGCAGACCGCCGAATTGGCATAAGCCTGTGTGAAGCGTGTTCCCTTCGCCGCCAGCCGGTCAATGGATGGCGTGCTATAATCGCGGCGACCATAGCAGCTGGCATCCGCATAGCCCATGTCATCGGCCATGATGAACAGGATATTGGGGCATTTTCTGGGTGGTGGAACTGCCAGTGCTTGCGACCGCGAATTTAGGTTCGCGCACAGGGTCAATGCTGCCGATGACATCAGCGCATCGCGTCTGGAGAAAGAAAGCGGAGATTTAGGTCTGTGATCGGCCATGAGTGCGGTCTAATCGGTCCGCGACTGCCGGGCCAGCTCTGTTATGTAGGCTTTCATCGTGCGTGGCTCACGACCCAGGATGGTCCGAAGCACCAGATCATTGCCGCCAGGAAAGCCGTAGCGGCTGTAGAACCGGTCAATTCCGGCGAATGCGTCACGCAGGAAAGGGATTTCGGGCATGTTTTCTGCATTCCATTCTTCGACCGGTTGCGTCCTTGTAGTAATTTCACGGCCAAGCGCATCGGACATCATGCGGACGATGTCCTCGCGAGAGACTGTTCCTGCAGCGGAAAGGTCGAAGATGCCATTTTTAAGCCCGTCTTCGGTCAGCGCCTTGGCCGCAACCTCTGCGACGTCGCGATAGTCCACATAGCAGCTTTGCTTGTCCTGTGCCCAGGGCTCAACATATTCGCCGGTTTCAAGTACCTTGTCCCAAAAAAACACTCCGGTTGATTGCATCAGGTTGGTGGGATGGAGAATGGTGAACGTGATACCTGATTTGATCAGCGCCAGTTCGACGGGTAGTTTTGCGCAGTGATTGTCCATGTCGGCGATGAAGGGATACATCACGCCCGAAAGCACCACGCGTTCTACACCCGCCTCCTGACATAGCGTGACCAGACGCACCCCCAGTTCGGCCTCGTCTGGCAGAAATTTTGGCGGGATGTAGAAGACATGTTCAATGCCTTCCAAAGCGCGGCGCACCGCGCCCTCATCGCGCAGGTCTGCGCGCGCAATGTCGACGATGCCAGTGGAGCGTGCGACAGCTTCGGCCTGGTCATGATGGACCATGGCCGTTGCTTTGGCGCCCCGCGCTACGAGCTCTGCTGCGACATAGCGCCCGAAATGACCACCTGCACCGATGACTAAAATGCTTGGGTCATGGATCATGCTTGCTCTCCTTATTTTCGCCGTTCTGGGCCTTTTGACGTGCTCGTATGACCTTATATGCAGGCCATGGGCGCGCAATCAGATGAGAAAACGCCTTGCATGATACCCGGCGGATCGTCCGAAATCCTGGTGTCGGACCTGCAAGGGACGCGCGATGCTCCCGGCGAATAGCCGCCAGATGCTGAATTTGGGTATCGCAAGCACATAATATTCATCTGGCATGGGCATGCAGGTGGCCTAGTTTCCTGCCGACGCTTTGGAAAAATGGTGCGGCGAGGGGACATGATTATCAAGATTTTTCAAGATGCAACTGCGGCTCTCGCAGGCCAGCTGCGTGACGGGATGACGATCATCTCCGGTGGCTTCGGCGTTTGCGGCATCCCCGATGCTCTGATCATGGCGGTCGAAGAATCCGGCGTCAGGGATCTTACCATCGTAACCAACAATCCGGGACTTGATGGTCTTGGGATCGGTCGGCTGGTCAACACGCGTCAGGTGCGCAAGCTGATCGCATCCTATGCGGGCGAGAATGCGACCTTTGCCAATCAGTATATCGCGGGCGAGGTGGAACTGGAATATTGCCCGCAGGGCACGCTGGTCGAGCGCATCCGGGCGGGCGGCGCTGGAATCCCTGCATTTTTCACGCCCACGGGGGTAGGAACGCAGGTTGCCGAAGGCAAGGAGGTACGGGTTTTTGAAGGTCGTGAGTATATCATGGAGCGGGCCATCACCGGCGACATCGCTCTGATTCATGCCTGGAAAGGCGATACCGAAGGCAATCTGATCTACCGAATGACGGCTCGAAACTTCAATCCGGTGATGGCCACTGCCGCCAAAGTTACCGTCGCGGAAGTCGAACATCTGGTTCAACCCGGTGAAATCGAGGCGGATTCCATTGTCACCCCCGGCATCTTTATCAATCGCATTATCGAAGTGCCGAATGTGCAGAAGCATATTGAAAAGCGCACCGTGCGCCAGCGTAACTGAAGGACAACCGGACATGCCCTGGAACCGCGAACAGATCGCCAGCCGTGCTGCCGGAGAGTTGGAGGACGGGTTTTACGTCAATCTCGGGATCGGCATCCCTACGCTGGTGGCAAACCATATTCCGGAGGGCATGTCGATCCAGCTGCATTCGGAAAACGGAATGCTGGGCATGGGGCCCTTCCCCTATGCAGGGGAAGAGGATCCCGACCTCATCAACGCAGGCAAGGAAACAGTAACCAAAATCGCGACGTCGTCATTCTTTGACAGCGCGACCAGTTTTGGGATGATGCGCGGCGGCCATATCGACATCTCGGTCCTCGGAGGATTGCAGGTGTCGGAACGGGGTGATCTCGCCAACTGGAACATCCCCGGAAAGATGGTGAAAGGAATGGGCGGCGCCATGGACCTGGTGGCCGGGGTACCGCGTATCGTCGTCGTGATGGAACATGAGGCGAAAGGCCAGTCGCGGCTGGTCAAGAATTGCAACTTGCCGCTGACGGGCAAGGAGGTGGTCGACCTGATCATTACGGACCTTGCGGTTTTTGAAATCCGGCTGGAGGAAAGCCCTGCCTTGCGGCTGATCGAACTGGCACCGGGTGTGTCGCTCGACGAGGTGCGGGCAAAGACCGAGGCGGATTATGCTGAATGCCTGCAAATTTCCTGAAATGACGGAGCAATGATATGCACCCGCTCATAGTGGGCTGGGGCCATACCCCGTTCGGCCGACTCGACGCCCTCGACCTGGAGGATCTGATCCAACAGGCCGCGCGCGAAGCTCTGGCGTCGGCCGGTATACCGGGATCGGCCGTGGATGCGGTCTGGCTTGGTCATTTCAACGCCGGGATGGTTCGTGACAGCTTTTGCTCATCGATGATCCTGGGTGCCGATCCAGGGCTTCGCTTCAAGCCGGCAACCCGGTGCGAGAACGCCTGCGCCAGCGGTTCTGCAGCGCTTTATGCTGCGATCGATGCAATCCGCAGCGGGCGCGTGCGGGTGGCATTGGTGGTCGGCGCCGAGAAAATGACAGGACTTGATACAGAGGCGGTCACCCGGGCGCTGGGCAGCGCCGGCTATATGAAGGACGAATCAGAGCGATCGTTTCCGCAAATATTTGCGCGCTATGCCGCCGCCTATGCTGAAGCCTATGGAGACCCGGCCGAAGCCATGGCGCATATCGCCGTCAAAAACCATGACAATGCGATGCGCAATCCCCTCGCCCAGTTACACCGCCGGCTCGACCTCGATTTCTGTTTGGAGCCGTCCGAGAAAAATCCAATGATTGCACAGCCGTTGAAGCTGACCGATTGCTCGTTGATTTCGGACGGTGCAGCAGCGCTCGTTCTGGTGGCGGATGACATGCTGGCGGACTTTTCCAAGGCAGCCGGCTTCAGGGCGAATGTCCAGGTCAACGATTACCTGCCGATGGCCGCCAAGGACGCGCTCGCCTTTGCCGGGCCCAACCGCGCGATCCGCCGGGCCTATGAAGTGGCCGGCATCGGTGTCTCCGATCTGGACTTTGCGGAAGTGCACGACTGTTTCACCATCGCGGAGCTCCTGTTAACAGAAGCGATGGGCGTCGCAGGGGCGGGGCAGGGACGAGCGGCGGTGATCGACGGGGCGACCACACGCGGCGGCACGTTGCCGGTCAACCTTTCGGGCGGTCTCAAGGCGAAAGGCCATGCAATCGGCGCGACGGGGGTGTCAATGCACGTCCTTGCTGCCCGGCAGGTGCTTGGCGAAGCCGACGACATGCAATTGCCGGGCGCGTCACTGGCGATGGTCGTCAATATGGGCGGTGATGCGGTTGCAACCTATGCGTCGGTGATTGAGGCGCGGAAAACCTGATCGTTGGACCAAGTGTCAGGTCGTCGCGGCCTGCTCTGCTTCGACCAGCCTGCGATAGATGCGCCGCGCGCGGATCGACGCGTTGTCGATCGTCAACAGGGTCGGTTGGCAGTCGAACAGATCATTGTGCCCGATCCGGGACTGCTGGGCTTCGATCATCGGTTTGTCCTCTTCTGCGAAAGCTTTCGCCAGGCCAGCCGAAATGGCGGCATTATAGTGTGCGTCCTCGGTTCGGTAGTCGCGGGCATTGCAATAGAGATAGTGCGTCGAATAGCGGCTTTGCGGGGTCATGATATGGGCGTTCCATGTACGTACCCCGCGTTCCGGGGGATATCCGACCGGCGTCGCATCGCCATAGAGTGTCATCACGCCTGACGGGTGCCACAGAATTTCCGCAGTCATATCGGTCATGCTGCCTGGGTCGGGCATTTCGGGCCGCCAGATCGGGATCGCCTTTTCGTTTTTTACTTCCCAGCGGACGAGCAGGGTATCGGCCTGCTCCTTTACGGCGAGCGTGGCCCGGGTGAACGCGCCACCTCCGAGCGTTTCGGGATGCAGATAGTCGCCATGACTGAGATCAAGGATGTTGTCTTCCAGCAAGCGATGGTCCGCAGCCGTCGGTATATAGCCTTTGCTGAACGCGTGGGCGGGGCAATCATCGATGAACGACAGTTCGGGAATGGTGTCTGTATCAGCGCTCTGGGGCGTCCCCATCCATATCCAGATCAGACTGTGCCTTTCGATAACCGGGTAAGTGCGGACGGCCAAGGCCCGCAAAGCGGGGCCATGGGGATTGTGGACGCAACACCCCGTGTCACCGTCAAAAGCAAGACCGTGATAGCGGCAGCGTACGACATTTCCACTGATGTTGCCCAGGCTGAGCGGTGCCAGGCGATGTGCGCAGCGGTCGGCCATTGCCCTCATTTGGCCGTCGGCGTCGCGCCAGAACAGGATCGGCTCTTCGATGATATTGCGAGTAAGGCGGCCATCTGCCGGAACGTCGTCGGCCCAGGCTGCCGCTTACCAGCAGGCCGTCAGCCAGGTCATTGTCTATCTCCGGCCCCGGTCAATTCAGATCGCCGATTTCTCACGATCCTTCGCGTTCTTCTGCCTGAATCATTTTTTCCAGCACCTGTCGGGCGCGGCCTCCTCCTGCGTCTCCCGGCAGTAAAACAGGCTTTAGCGACATGAAGTCCGCATCGCCGATCATTGCCTGCTGGGCCTCGATTATCGGCAGATCCTCTTCGACAAAGGGCCCGCGGACTGCCTCGGTTTGCTGCCGCGCGATGTCCTCTGCCTGCGGGCCGGCACTTCTGGGGCAGCACATCGCGTAGAAATAATGTGTAGTCCCGTTCGTTTCGGGCGTGAAAAAATGGATGCTCGGTGCTTCACGGCCCTCTTCGCGCGGAAGACCGGTTTTCACGGCACCGCTGTACAATTCGATCAATGCCGGGGCTCTCCATCTGCAATCCAGCCAGCGATCGACCGCCGTCTCTGGTTCCAATCCGAAGATTTCCTCAAGAAATGGAGGCAGGTGATCGTCCGTGATGAAGCGTTTGGACCAGACGGCGTCGCCCTCCTGAGAGGAACTCGTCTTGCCCCGGCGGACAGCGTCGGTCGCAAACAACGGATGCAGGAACTCGATATGGCTCAGGTCCATGATATTGTCGGATTCCAGCTCGTAATGGGCGTTGGCTTTCAGATAGCCGTGGCCAAAGGCGAAATCGGTCGGCTCCAGAATGGGGAAATCTGGAATCGAGGCGGGATCGGCGCTCGCCGGATCGCCCATCCAGATCCAGATGATGTCGTATTTTTCTGCCGTGGGATAAGCCGGGACCTGTGCGGCTTTGGGAATTGCACCATTGCCCTGCGGGTTGAACACGCAATTGCCGTCCGATCCAAACCGGAGGCCATGATATGGGCACTCCACCGCATTGCCGACCTGTCTGCCCAGATGCAAGGGAACGAAGCGATGCGGGCAGCGATCCCCGATGGCATGCACAGAACCGTCTTCACCGCGAAAGAACACGATATGCGCGTCCAGCAACTGGCGATGGAACAGCGCTCCTTGCTGCACCTCTTCAGCCCATGCTGCCATGTACCAGATATTCTGTAACGCCCGCATAATGCTCTCCAATTGGGAGCGGTTTTGAATCAGCGTCGGTTGATTCCGGCTCTCCCTGCGCCCGTGTCAATATCAGCTCTTGACCCTAGGCCGCAATCTCCGCCGATAAAACCTTGTCGATCCGGCTCTCTTCCAGATCCGGAAAACGCTTGGCCGTGCTCTGGATAACCTTATTCTCTATGACCCCGATATTCTCGATTTCGCAGCGTATTACGTCGCCGACCTTCAGATGCTGCTGGGGGATCATGGCATGGCCAACGCCCTCCGGCGTTCCGGTTAGCAGAAGGTCTCCCGGCTCCAGTGCGAATGCGGTGGAGAGATATTCGATCTGTTCCCAGATATTGTAGATCATGTCACCGGTGTTGCTGTCCTGTCGCAATTCGCCGTTGACCCAGCAGCGCATCTCAATATCGTGCGGGTCGCCGACTTCATCTGGCGTCACGATGCACGGGCCGATCGGACCAAAGGTCGGGAAAGACTTTCCGATCGTCCAGGTGTTGGTGTGGAGCTGCCAGTCGCGCGCTGACACATCATTGGCGACGAAATATCCGAAGACATGCGCCGGAGCTTCATCGGGCGCAACATAGCGTGCCGTCTGCCCAATCACGACGCCCAGTTCCACTTCATAGTCAAGCTGCCTGGTCACGCCCGGATCGATATCGTCGAACGGCCCGGAAATGGAACTGGTCGTCTTGTTGAACCAGACCTGAAATTTTGGAGGGACAACGCCGAGCCGAACACCCTCCAAGGCATGGCTGCGGTAATTCATTCCCAGTGCCAGGAAGGTGCCGGGTCGCTCGATGGGAGCAAGAAGTACGGCATCTTCCAGGGCGATACAAGGCGATGCCCCGGCCAGCTTGTCGCCCAAACGGTCAAGCGCTTCGGGGCCCGCTGCAGCAAGTTGCCGCATTTCGTGAAATTCCGGAAGAACGGAGGATATATTTACGATACCGTCACCGGATATTACCCCGATCATCGGGGCTCCATCGACCGCGACCCTTACAAGCTTCATAATCTTCCCCTCTTCCACGCCTTTATTGTGTAACGGGAATAACAGTTCAAACGGCGGTCTGAGGCGATTAGAAAGTCTTGCAGGTGATACCCAAATCAATTTTTGTTGCGGATATTCCCCATTATTTTGCCTGCGTTTCCAGTGAAAAATTACTGGCTGCCTTGCGCAATTGGTCACTGAGTTTCTCTGCCAGCGGAGTGAGCGGCAGGCCCGTGCGATGAACCAGGCAGATTGGATCTGAAGGGATCGGCGGAATCTTTTCCAAAGGTGCGCAATATTTGGCGATCGGCATCAACTGGAACATCATGTTTGGCAAAATTGTGAGCAGGTCGGTGTTTGCGGCGGTAAGCAGTGTTACCAGCATGGATGATGACTGGACAGCGACGTTCGGCTTTGGAAGTCCAAGTTGATGGAAGATCGCTTCGAGATCACGGGCCTTGCTCCGGGCGTCCAATGACGGTCGAACCCAGCTTGCGTCAACCAGTTCTTCCATCGTGGATGCGCCTGAAAGAGGGTGGTTCAAGCGCGCTGCAACCCTGCGATCATGATTCATGAGAACTTCGACCGAGAAACGCTGAGAGATGTTATCCTCGTTCACGGACCCGATCCAAAAGTCCATCAATCCTTCGGCAAGCATCCGTTCTACCGGCTGGAAAAGCGTGTTGGTCGTGTGCACGATCGCTCTGGGATATTGCTTGTTGAATGCAGCAATCGCGCGCGGCCACATGGTCATGACGGCCAGCGGTGAAAGGCCGACGGAAACCTCTCCGACATCGTCGCCTATCAACTGCGACACCTCTTCCTTGGCACGCCTCAATTCGGCCTGTACGCTCTCGATTCTTCGGACGAAGCGTTCACCGACAGGTGTCAGCGACACCCCGCTGGAATGGCGCTCGAACAGAGTCTGTCCAAGTTCGTTTTCCAGATTGCGAATACTGCGCGTAATCACGGGTTGGGCGATACCCAGATGTCGGCCGGCGCTGCGCAGGCTTCCTGTCTGGACAACTGCCAACAAGTCTCGCAACTGAACCAGCTTCATATCATTCCCCATCCAAGATCGTTATGATACCTTTTATAAAGAAAAACCATGCAAAGCAATCAGGATCTAGTGCAATAAGGTATCGCTATTATAGGGTATCACCCACGCTCTCTTGTCATCTGTTGATCAGCGAGAGACAAGCTTAACCAGCTCTCCGGTCGAGTGATGATCGGCCGACCGCCGGTACGCTTCATCGCATAATATACAAGGGACAGGGGAGATGGCGCGGATGCCGAGCGGGAAAAACCAGTTTGAAGTCATTATCGCCGGTGCAGGACCTTGCGGGATGGCTGTTGCGATCGAATTGGGCATGCGCGGGATCAAAACGCTGATTTGCGAACCGCGCGCATTGGACGACTTTGGCGTGGCGAAGGTCAACCTGGTGAATGGCCGTTCCATGGAGCATTTCCGCCGATGGGGTATTGCCGATCGGCACCGTGCCAATGACCCGGTTCCAGATGATGTCGCGCGTGATCTGATTTTCTCGACCCGCGCAAACGGCAAGATCCTGTTCAAGGCTGAAGGGGCTTATGAGTGGCGCGAACGCATGCCGATCGCATCCGAGACGCCGGAATGGGCACCGTTTGAGGCTATTGAAAAAACATTGCGCGAACGGTTGGTGGAAATCGATGCGGTTACTTTTGTAGGTCATTCCAGTGTCGTCGATTTCAGCCAGAACGATCGCGGCGTTGAGGTGATCTATGAACATGAGGGCGAAACGGTCACCGCCGGGGCGGAGTATTTCATCATCGCCAACGGGCCTCATTCCGCGCAGCGCCGAAAGATCAATCTGCGGCTGGAGGGCGAGACGTTGTTCGACAACATCTCCTGGAGATTCCATGCTCCCGAACTCGAGCATTTGTTTGGCCAGACGCATTATTGTTCGATGACGTTCTTTTTGAACGACGATGCCTATGGCGACATTCTGGTGCCCTATGGTGGCGGCTATTGGGGCTATTATGTTTCCCCCATGCCAGATGACATCGATCCGAACAATTGGGAGCAGGTTCGCGAAATGATGTATCGGTCGGTCGGTGCCCGGTTCGAGACGAGTGACGAGCAAGGATGGGTATGGGGCAGCCACGCCCGCATGGCGCGCTCATTCAATTTCGGTCGCGCCTTCCTGATTGGTGATGCTGCCCATCTGACCCCCCCCTTTGGCGGTTTTGGCATGAATATGGGCATTGGTGATGCGGCTGATCTGGGCTGGAAGATTGCGGCCGTGCTGCAGGGCTGGGGCGGTCCCCGCCTGCTCGAGAGCTACACGCTGGAGCGGTACCCGGTGTGCAAATTCATCATCGACGGATCCGTTCACAACAATACAGTATGGGGCGCCGCGCTGGTGCAGCCTCATATGGAGGAAGACAGTGAACGCGGCGAAGCGGTCCGGAAGGAGGTTACCCGGGTTATCGTCGAGGAAAAGACCCAGCAGTTTCGCAGCCTGGGTGCGCAATTCGGCTACCGGTACACAGGTTCCCCGGTCATCGTTGGTGACGGAACCGAACCGCCTCCAATGACCTATGGCGATTATGTGCCTTCTTCGGTTCCAGGCTGCCGCGCGCCGCACGTGTGGCTGGGCGAAGACGATTCAATCTACGATCACTTCGGCGACGATTTCTGTCTGCTGAAACTGGACTCGGGTATCGCCACCACGGCGCTGGAACAGGCCGTTGTGGCGATCGGCATGCCGCTCAAGGTTCTGGACCTGCATGATGTCCCTGAAGTGGTTGCCCAATATGATCGCAAGCTTACGTTGATTCGGCCCGATCAGCACGTTGCTTGGCGTGGCGATGATCTGCCAGACGACTGCGCTGTGGTCATCGACATCGTTCGCGGCGCGGCCAGTCATGGCTAGAGCGACCAGCACAAAAACAGGTTTCGTCATTGCGAGGGGTGAAGCACTGCAGCAATCCAGATTTGTCACATTGAACGCTGGATTGCCGCGCTCGACGAGATCGGGGATCGCAATGGCCGAGCGTTTTCGATTATTGGCTGCTTACCCTACACAGGGATATTACGGTGGGAGTTTTGCTTGAAAGCTTATTCGCTCAATATAAACGGGATTGATTATGCCTTCACGGAGGCGGGAAACGGTCCGCTGCTTCTTTTGGCCCATGGCACATTCGGCGGCATGCGGCTGTTGTTGCCGCAGCTTGAACATCTCAGCCGCAAATATCGCTGCGTAGCGTTCGACTGGCGTGGGCATGGCGGCTCGGGATACACGCCCGGCGGCTGGACGGCAGATGATCTTGTAGAAGATGTGGCCGCCATTATTACCGCCCTGGGAGAAGACCGTGCGGCAATGGCAGGCGTTTCACAGGGTGGCGCGATCGCCATGCGTGTCGCGCTAAAATATCCCGGAAAGCTGCGTGCCCTCGTCAATATGTGTGGAGGTCCGGGCGGCCCTTCGCCCGAAGCGGTGAAAGGCCTATACGCTTTTGCCAGCACATTGGCCGAAGAAAAGAATGATATATTGCGAAGACAGGCCGCAGTCGATTTCGCCAGGGGATATTTCCATGCGCCCGGATTCATCGAGGCCGAGCCAGAACGCTTCGCGGAGGAGATAGACGTGATGTTGTCACACCCCCGCGACAGCGTCGGCTTGTTACCTTGTGTGGCTGAAAGCTATGTCGACATTACACCGCGATTGAAAGCTGTCGCCTGTCCAACGCTTATTCTCTGGGGAGAAAAGGAGCTTCGCCCCGATATGGGAGCAGAACTGGCATCGATGATCCCATCGGCTGAATTAAAAGTGATCGCCAATGCCGGACATCATATAAATGTTGACGCGCCGGAGCAGGCCTCGCTCTGCATCGAGGACTTCTTGTCGAGAAGAATGAGCTGAATCCCGCCAGTTGAATTGCGTACGAATGTCGGTTGGGCGTCTGAAAATCCTGCAACATCGGGCGCCTGCGCTGCGTGGACCTAGCTTTACGGGAATCTCGCTGGTGGATTCAAGGCTAGCTTATGGAGGGGGCAATAGACGAGCGGATCGGGGTATCGGACGAATAATGAGAATCGATCGCGCCGGGCTTCGTTGCTCTCGTCATAACCAAGCTATGGATATGCTGTTCCCACGAAGCCTGGAATAGACATTGATCATGATTGGGCAACAATATCCCAAACATTAAACAGGAGATTGCACTTATGAAGACCCGCGCCGCCGTTGCATTTGAAGCCAAGAAGCCGCTCGAGATTGTTGAACTGGATCTGGAAGGTCCAAAGGAAGGCGAAGTGCTGATCGAGCTTATGGCGACCGGCATCTGTCATACCGACGCCTATACGCTCGACGGTCTCGACAGCGAGGGCAAGTTCCCCAGCGTGCTCGGCCATGAAGGCGCCGGTATCGTCCGCGAAGTCGGCGCCGGCGTCACCTCGGTCGCTCCCGACGATCATGTCATCCCGCTCTACACGCCGGAATGTCGCCAGTGCAAAAGCTGCCTGTCCGGGAAGACCAATCTGTGCACCGCGATCCGCTCGACCCAGGGGCAGGGCCTGATGCCCGACGGCACCAGCCGCATGTCCTACAAGGGCGAGACCATCTACCATTATATGGGCTGCTCGACCTTCTCCAATTTCATCGTCCTGCCGGAGATCGCGGTCGCCAAGATCCGCACCGACGCGCCGTTCAACACCAGCTGCTATATCGGCTGCGGCGTCACCACCGGCGTCGGCGCGGTGGTCAATACGGCGAAGGTCGAACCCGGCGCCAATGTCATCGTCTTCGGCCTCGGCGGCATCGGCCTCAATGTGCTGCAGGGCGCGCGGATGGTCGGCGCCGACAAGATCATCGGCGTCGACATCAACGACGACCGGGAAGAATGGGGCAAGAAATTCGGCATGACCCATTTCGTCAACCCGAACAAGATCGACGGCGATATCGTCGAGCATCTGGTCAAGCTGACCGACGGCGGCGCGGACTATACATTCGATTGCACCGGCAATACCGACGTGATGCGCCAGGCGCTCGAAGCCTGCCACCGCGGCTGGGGCGAAAGCATCATCATCGGCGTTGCCGAGGCCGGCAAGGAAATATCCACCCGGCCGTTCCAGCTGGTCACCGGCCGGGTCTGGAAGGGCACCGCCTTCGGCGGCGCGCGCGGCCGGACCGATGTACCGAAGATCGTCGACTGGTATGTGAACGGCAAGATCGAGATCGACCCGATGATCACCCACACGCTGACGCTGGAGGAAATCAACAAGGGCTTCGACCTGATGCATGCCGGCGAAAGCATCCGCAGCGTCGTGGTCTTCTGATGGAGACCGTCTCCAGCAACCGCAGCCACGTCAATTTAATGAAGAAGCGCGAAAATCGCGCCTCTGTGACGACATTCGGGTCGGTATAGGGCATCCAAGAGAAATGCTCTTCATTTGTCGGGCCGTTTGCGGAATCTCCGGCCCGAGTTGGTCAAGGTCACAAAGCTGACTTTTCGCCAGTGCGCCCAATCGGTACTTCGCAGCCAGGTCAGGCTCAGCTCGAAAATGCCATTCCTTCGGTGAATGCGGTTTCAAGCATGGACAGAAAGGCACGCACGGTGGGGTTGGAACGTCGACTTTCTGGCCAAAGTGCGGTGACGTTGTTTCGGTCGACAGCGAACGCGGACAGTACAGGAACCAGTTCGCCGCGCTTTACATAGGGGGCTGCCATGAACGAGGCGCCCATACCTATCCCGCCTCCCGCTGCAAGCATGGTGAGTACGGCATCACTGGCATCAGCAACCAGACCGGCATCAGGCAAGATCTCAATTTCACGCTCACCAATCCGGAAGGGCCAGCGAAACATCTGGCCAGTGCTCTGATACCGAAGGTTGACGGTGTCGTGCGACTCCAGCTCATCGGGATCGCTCGGGGCTCCGTGTTCTTCCAGATAGGCTGGCGAGGCGAAGCAGCAAAGCCGGTGGGAGGCCAGCTTGCGGGATAACAGGCGGCTGTCTGCGAGATCGCCAACGCGTACGGCTATGTCAATCCTTTCCTCGATCAGGTCCACCATCTGGTCACCCAGCCTTAGGTCGACGAATACATTTGGATACATCCGGCGAAAAGCCGGTAAGGCGGGTGCGATCAGGTGCAGTCCGATCGGCAGCGATGCCGCCACGCGCAATGTTCCTGACGGCTCCGAGCGCGCAGTCATTGCCACCTGTTCGATTTCCTCCACCTCGCGCAGCAGACGCAGCGCGCGTTCATGCAACGCGCGCCGTTCCGGTGTGAAGGAAAGTGAACGTGTTGTCCGCGTAAACAATGACACTCCCAACTGCCTCTCGAGCCGCTGGACACTCTTGCTGACTGCCGACGGGGAAATTGACAGCGACCGCGCAGCCGCAGTGTAGCTACCCAGCGACCCCGCTCGCGCGAACGCAGTAATTCCGGTGAGACGGTCCAGAGTAATATGTTCCATGATGGCATTTCTTAAGCGCCATTCGCCCCTATTATCAACTCAATTATGATCACCTAAATCTATTCCAACGACACAATGAACGGAGTTCTGACCAATGATCAACACAATGAAGGCAGTCCGGCTGCACCGGTTCGGTGATCCCGAGGCTCTGGTGTACGAAGACGCGCCGCGGCCTGATGTGAAGCCTGCCGAGGTGCTTGTTCGCATCCAAGCGATAGGACTTAATCCTCCCGACTGGTATTTGCGCGACGGCTATCGCTCGCTACCCCCAGAATGGCGACCCGACGCAACCTTCCCATTGATACTTGGTACCGACGTGTCCGGCGTCATCGAAGCCGTGGGCGCCGGCGTCAGTGAATTCTGTATCGGCGACGAGGTCAATGCGATGGTCCGTTTTCCTGATGATTTGATGACGGGTAGCGGTGCCTACGCAGAATGTATCAGTGCGCCAGCATCACATATCGCATTGAAACCAACCGGCATCGACCACATTCACGCGGCCGCCGTGCCGATGTCGCTTTTGACGGCATGGCAGTTCTTGATTGAACTGGGCCACAACGAACCTAATCCGTTCCAGTCTTTCCGGCATGAACCGGTACCGCTCAACGGCAAGACGGTGCTGATCAATGGTGCCGGAGGTGGTGTCGGTCACCTTGCTGTTCAATTGGCGAAATGGCAGGGCGCACGAGTCATTGCAGTAGCTTCGGCCAAGAACGAGACGCTTCTGCGCGATCTCGGTGCGGACGAGTTTATCGACTACAAAACAAGCGCGGTGGAAGATGTCGTCCGCGACATCGACCTCGTCCTCGACGCGGTGGGAGGCGCGGATATGGAGCGCTTCTTACATATCCTGAAGCCGGGCGGCGCGCTGTTCCTCGTCAACCCGCTGGGCTTCGTCGGACAGGATGAAGCAGAGAAGCGCGAGATCACGGTTTCCTCCACGCAGGTACGTTCCAATGGCGCGCAGTTGGCAAAGGCCACCCGCCTGCTCAACGAGGGCATAGTGCGTGTCGTTATCGACAGTATATTCCCGCTGGCCCAGGCATCGCAGGCGCATAAGCGCGCCGCCGCGAGCAGTATTCAGGGCAAGATCGTGCTCGCCGTCTGATATTGTGCTCAGCCGCCAGGTCGCTGGAAGCGCAGACGGTTGGGCAGCATTAACCAAGGAGAGCCTTATGCTGATCGTAACCGGCTATATTTACATCGCCCCCGCGCTGATTGCCGCGTTTGTCCGGGATATTCAAAGCCTCGCAATCGCGGCGCGCCGTCGGGAGGGCAATATTTCCTACGGCGTAGCTGTGGACGATCCGCTTGCTGGCCGCCTCCTGATCGCCGAGCGGTGGAGAGACCAGGCTGCCCTGACGGCACATCTTCATGCTTCCGAAACGGTGGCATTCCTTGCCCGATGGGACAAGTTGTTTCGGGGGGACATTCTGAAGTACGATGCCCTGCGTGAACGTGACTTGATGGAGGCATAGCAAAATAGCACGCGGAACTGTGATCGCATCGCCGAGACCTGCGTAGGGAGAAGCCAGCGTGACGGGCACACCAAGAACTGCCATCTGTTTTGGATCAAGAAGACCGGTCATGAGAACGTGATTTCAACCCGCTCGCTTGTCCAACAGCGCGACCAGTGCATCGAAGGCCAGATCGGCCACTTTGTCGAATAGGGCGGCGTCCGGCCTCCGGCTGTATTCTAGCGCGAGGCCGCGGGTGACCGTTCGCATGAAATACTTGTAGCTGTAAAAATCGACTGTGCTGCCGACCTGGGCTGACAGGAGCGCCGCGAGCTCACGATCATCGGCATCATGACTGCCGCGCAGATAGCGCTCCACATTCTCGCGTAGCGCATCATCGCTCTTGGACGCGATCCAGATCTCGATCAAAAACCAAGTGTTCGGATCCTTATAGGCGCGCTTGAGCTGCTCGCGCGCATTCGCGAAATCGGATCGCAGCAGCGCGGACATGCTTTCGCGATAGCGCGACTGGCGCTCCTCCAGCAGCTTTGCACATACTGCGGTCATTAGATCGACGCGTCGATCGCCGAAATAATGCTGGATTGCGCCGCGCGTGACGCCCGCCTGTTCGGCGATGCGCGCCATCGTGGCTCCTGCATAGCCTTGCTCGAACACGACCTGGACCACCGCCGCGAGCAGCCGGGCATGGGTCTCGCTCTCAGCCTGTGTCCCTTCGTCCCCGGGTTTCCGATCCTCGCTCGGCACCTGCTGCTCTCCCCCTTCCGGATATATGGCACTGCCCTGCGCCCACACGCGCTGTATGTCGCGAAAGCGTCATCGAATCAAGATACATACTTTCATGTATGTTACCCTATGTGGAGATGAATGACCATGAAATTATCTAAAGTCGTATTGGCCGCGCTGGCCGGCACCAGCTTGACAGCTACGTCAGGGGCACTCGCGCAAACTCGCGAGACAGAGCGTGAGGCTGCGACCGAGGGCGACATTGTCGTAACAGCGCGCAAGCGCGAGGAGCGGGTCAGCGATGTGCCGATCGCGATCTCGGTCTTCACCGGAGCGCAGCTACAGGACCGCGGCGTCGGCAACATGTTCGATCTTGCTAACCAGTCTCCAGGTGTGCTTATCCGCCAGGACGTTGCCGGCCGCGCTTCGCCCAGCGTCGTCGTTCGCGGAATTGGATATGATGATTTTCGCTCCAACGGCAGCCCTGCGGTCGCAGTCCATGTCGACCAAGTCTATCTCGGCTCGAATGCGCTAATCGGCGGCAATCTGTTCGATATTGACCGCGTGGAGATACTCAAGGGGCCGCAGGGCACGCTCTATGGTCGCAATACCACGGCCGGCGCAGTCAACATCATAACTCGCCAGCCTGAAGACCATCTCGAGTCCAATGCCTATGTGGAATATGGCAGTTATCGCCATTTCCGGGCGGAGGCGGGCATCGGCGGGCCGCTCACCGACACGCTCGGCCTGCGCGTCGCCGCCACCTATGAGCGCGGCGGCGGCTATATGATCAACAAGGGCACCGCAGGCTATGCGGGCCAGTCGCCCAGCGCGGCGGTGCCGCTGCTGCCGCTGGTGCCGGAAACCGACCATGTCGGCGATGCGGATTTCTTCGCTGCGCGCGGCACTCTGGTATTCGAGCCCTCGACCGACACCAAGCTGACCTTCCAACTCCATCATGCACGTGACCGTGGCGACAACAGCCAGTCGGATGTGCTCGGAACCTCTGCGACCGGGTTCGAGGAGCCGGATAGCGACCCGTTCACCTATTATGGGAACTTCGTGCCCCGCATCCATTCGGATCAGACTGGCGGTCAGCTCCGGCTGGAACAGGAACTGGGCTTTGCCGAACTGACCGCGATCGGCGGCTATATCGACCTCGACCGTCGATACACCTTCGACCCTGGTGATCCGCGCAGGACGTTCGACCTGGATTATCAGGATCGGCTTCAGCAATATACCGGCGAGCTGCGGCTGCAGGGCAGCGTCGGATCGCTGGTCGACTGGACCTTAGGCGGGTTCTACTTTCGCGACAAGATTCGCCTGAAGAGCCAACTTGATACGGCGGACCTGATCCGAACGACACTCGCCACCGACTATCTCCAGCACCGCGAAAGCTATGCGGTGTTCGGCGAGGCGGACTGGCACGTCACCCCGCGCCTGACGCTGACCACCGGCTTGCGCTACAATGATGAGACCAGCGACTTCTCCGGCTCGACCTACGATATCGACCCTTATGGCGCGAGCGTTGCGGCGGCGGTCTTCCAGCTGCCGGTCGTCTTCGACGAGGAGTTCGCCGACGACAATGTCTCCGGCCGCGTCGTCCTTTCCTATCGGCCTGCCGACCAGGCGCTGCTCTATGCGTCGTTCAGCCGCGGCTTCAAGAGTGGCGGGTTCGACGGCTCGACCATCTTTTCAGCCCCTGAGGCGGCCCCGTTCGGCTCGGAAAAGGTCAATGCCTATGAAGCCGGCGCCAAGTTGTTCGCGAGCAACCTGCCGGTGACGATCGCCGCCGCAGGCTTCTATTATGATTTCTCCGATCTCCAAGCCAATTCGGTACGCAGCTTCGGAGGCATCAGCACGGCCGTTCGCACGAATGTCGCCAAGGCGAGCCTCTACGGTGGGGAGATTGAGATTGTCGCCACGCCCGTGCGGGGGGCTCGCATCGGGGTCAGTGGCGCCTATCTCCACTCGAACGTCGACGACTTCATCTCGTCTAACGCGGCGGAAGTCGCGCGACGTAATGGCAACGAACTGCCGGACGCTCCCGGCCTCACCCTCAACCTCGACGCCAGTTACGTTTTCGATGTTGGCGAGTGGCAGATTGAGCCGCAGGCGAACTTCCGGCTCACCGGCAAGCATTTTAAGGAAATCGACAATTATGTTTCGGTCGAGGAATATGGCCTGCTCAACCTGCGCCTTGCGCTGACCAGTCCGGACGAACGCTGGACGGCGGCGGTTTTCGGCCGGAACGTCACCGACACCCGCTATTTCACCGGCATCATTCCAGCGGCGAGTTCCGCCGGTGTCGTGTCGGGCACGCAGCGGATCATGGGCGCCCCCGCTACATACGGCGTTTCGCTTGGCTTTAGATATTGAGGTCCGCGATGTTGATTGCACATCTCTCCGACTGCCATGTCGTTCCCGATCCGAAATATTGCTATGGAATAGTGGATACGCGCTATTGGCTGGCGCAAAGCGTGGCACGTCTCATCACGCTTTCGCCGCGCCCCGATCTGGTCGTGCTGAGCGGTGACCTGGTCGACGAGCCATCGGACGCCGCGTATGCGACGCTCACCGAGCTGCTTGCGTCGCTGACCATCCCTTTCATCGTCATACCTGGCAATCACGATGATCGCGGTCTGCTCCGAAGGCACTTCCCCGACCATCGCTATCTATTGCAGAGCGATGAAAAAGCGCAATTCAGCATCGATCTGGGAGGCGTGACATTGATCGGGTTCGATGCCGTGATGCCGGGCAAGGAATGGGCGGCGATCGGCCAACCGGATCTTGACTGGCTCGAGACCGTACTTGAGGCGAACTCGGGCAATCCGGCGATGCTGGTCATGCACCATCCACCGATTGCCACCGGACTCGCGTTCATGGACGCGCTGCAGCCCCCCCTGTCCCCGGCGTTCGAGGCGTTGCTCACAAGCCATCCCCAAGTGAAGCTGATCGCCTGCGGCCATGTGCATCGTGTAGTTGAGGGGATGCTGGGGCACGCCCGCGTCGCCGTGGCGGGCAGCACCGCGCATCAGTTCCGGCTTGCGATCGACGCGGCGACCCCGCCGGCGGTGAGCATGGAACCGCCGACCATTCGGCTGCACCTCTGGCGCGGCGACACGGTGACGTCGTTCCTCGTACCCGTGGCGGAGGCGCCGTGGCAGCTCTTCCCCGGGGTCGACGCGGAAAGCTGGCCCGACATCCTGCAGCGGATGCGCGAAGGCGCATCGCGCGCCGCAGTCTATCCTGACGAAATGAAAGCCTAACGATGACCGACATCGCGAAACATCCATGCCTGGTCACGCTGGGCTATGCAATGCCGGGGGCGGCGATCAAGGCGCTGACGTTGCCGCTGCTTTCCTATCTGCCGCCCTTCTACGCGCAGCGCCCCGGCGCCTCACTTGCGGCAGTCGGCCTGTTGTTCATGGCAGTACGTTTCTGGGACATATTGATCGATCCACTGGTCGGCTACGTGATGGATCGCTCCAGTCCGCCGCTGGGCAGGCGTCGCTTCTGGATTCTCGTCGCCGCGCTGCTGCTGCTCTTGACGACCTGGCCCGTGTTCCACCCGCCGGCGGATATGGGCTTTGCTGGCATGGCGGGCCTTTTGTTTCTCTTCTATCTTGGTTGGACCGTACTGATGATCAGCCATGCCTCCTGGCCAGCCGAGCTCACCACGGAACGTGCCATTCGCCTGCGTCTGATTGGCTGGCGCGAATGGGCCGGGGTCGTCGGCATGATCGCGGTGCTTATCGCGCCAGTTCTGCTCACCGGCACCGCCAAGCCGCCGCTCGCGCAGCAGGTCGGACTGATGGGCGCGTTCGTCTGCATTCTGTTGCCTCTGACCATTCTGCCCGCGCTGCTGCTCGTGCCACGGGGAGACCATGCCCCAGGGGAGCGCCCACGCCTGGCAGATAGCTTTTCGCTGTTCAGGGACAGTCCGGCACTGCGCCGCCTGCTCGTCGCCGATCTACTTTCCGGCGGCGGCTATGCTGTGAACAGCGCAACCTCCTTCTTCATCGTCTCCGATCATCTGGCGATGGGCGGGTCTTATCCGCAGATCATGATCGCCTTTATGGCAGGCATGCTTATCGGAGTGCCGGTGATGATGCGACTCAGCGTCAGGCGAGGACGCGTCACCGGCTTTGCGGTGGCCATGACGGGTTCCGCGCTGGCGAGCCTTGCCTTCGGGCTGCTGCCGCCGGGCTTTCCCGTCGCAGCGATGGTGGTGAACGCGCTACTTGGCTTCTTCACGGGCGGCTATCAGCTCAATCTCAACGCGGCGATGGTCGACCTTGCCGACGCCGATCGCCTGACGAGCAGACGGGATCGCGTGAGTCTGCACTTGGCAGTTCTCGCGATGACCAACAAGCTGGGGTACGCGCTGGCAATCGGGATCGTGTATGGTGGTCTGGCACTGGCTGGCTATCGCGCAGGTCTGGCGCAGGGCCTGCCGCTCCTTGTTCTGGTCGGGTTGGGAACGGTGCTCCCAGCGTTGCTATTCGCTGCGGCGGCCTGGCAGATGTCGAAGTCGGAACAGCGCATCGGCAACTTGTCGCCGGAGCGCCCGGCATCCGTATAGGGCGTTAGAACGACTGCACTCCCCGCTTTAGCGCCCGACGGCAAGGTCTCCGCTGTCGGGCGTTTCTCATTCCAGCCATGAGAAGAGAACCGAAAAGCAGGTTTCGGGACCACGCCGAACCAAGCTGAATGGCTGAGATTGGAGCGCAATTCGGACATTACCTGCAGTTCAATCGTCACTTTGTTGAGGTTGATCCCCATGTCACACTATTGAAAAACTGCAGACTTTCAGCCGACCGTAAGTACGGTTCGAATCGAAGTCGGAGCATTTATTCAGCGTCCGTTGGCCACATTCCCCGCCCAAAAAGATGACGGGGCTTAATTTGTCTTTCAGGTGCCGGGAACCCGAACAGCTGGCGCTGGATGGCCCAGTCGGTTGGGATATTGCTGGCGCGGTTGAAATCACTCAGGGGAACGCCGTTCGACCTCTTCGGATATAGCCGCGAAAGACGCGCCGAGCGCAAGTTGATCAGCGATTACGAGGCCCTTGTCGAACGCACTCTCGAGCGACTGACCGCCGACAATGTGCAGCAGGCTGCCGCGTTGATAGGAAAGGTGGAATCCATTCGTGGCTATGGCCCCGTAAAGGCGGAAGCCATGATGGTTTATGAGAAGGAAATCGAGCAGGCAGAACGCGATTTATCGGTTGATTGCGAGGCAGAATTGCAGAAGGCTTGAACAGCTGATCTTTTTCGGCAGGGACGCACCCCCAGCAGCAACAGGCAAAGGTAAACATCGGTTTCACGACCAGTTATTCAGGGGGGAGTAGCTCTCAAACGCAGAAAGCTACAACTCTCAATGCCTGCAATGTCCTGAAAGCAGGATCGGCAAAAATTGGCGATGCACTCTTCGCCACCCCCGCGCTCAGGAGCGTCAAATGGTCAGCCATAACAGAGGTCTTCGCCTTGCCATTTCGTGCCCCGACATGCGTGTCATCGGGCCGAATTCTGTTCCTCACATGGGGCCGGGCGTAGTTCTGGCTAAAGCGCTCATGGACAACTCCCAAAGCGGGCTTCGGTTCTGCCCTTCGACCCTTGGCGTGGGTTGGAAATATAGCTAAAGCAAGGTTGAATGGCTTGCCCGTCTGAGTTCATTACGGTTTGTTTTCTCAGGCGTTCAATTGGATAGCTCAGCGAAGAATTATTATGTGGAACATGAGCATATGTTCCAGCGATAAAAGGATCGGTGACGGGTGGACCTTTCCTCCCCCATTGCACCGGCCTCCCCGTTCTCGCTCGCTTGGAGCTGGAGATCGCTGTTGATGCCACCTGGGTCGGGACATTCCTTGCACGAAGCAAACTTACCGGAGCCGATTAGTATGTGGGTGAATGATGCCTGTCGCATACCACATGAAGCTTGGTGGTCAGCCGGCCTCGGCCGCGCCCGATATATCGGGGTAGAGCCTCTTTTTTAAGGAGACTGGCTGCCATGCCATGCGCCTTGAGATGCTCCACCAGATGAAGTAATTGTAGATCGCCTTGTGCGGCCCCTGGTCCCTCGGCGCATCGCGCCAGCGTAGCCCATGGCGAACTACGAACAGCATCCAGCTCAATATCCGTCGATCATAAACCCTTGGTATCTGATCCGATGGCGCGAAATATTTCAGTAAGATCCAAGCATGCAGAACCGCTTCACATAGGGTGCTGGCAAAACTGTCGGCACGCAGCGACCGCTCGACCGATCTACAACAGGGCTAAAAGTCAAAATAATAGAAGCTTTCTGGTCGGCCTGCCGCGATGATGGAGCAGGCCAAGGTGATCGAAAGCAAGATGGGGATTGCCAGGGCCGCCGGCACGCGAGACGCCGCAGCAACGATGCGCGGTGCCTGGTCGAGATGGTGTGTCGCCAAGACTACTGCCGTTAACCCCACGACCATGGTGGCCCCTTCCGGCCAGCTGCCCCAGCCGCGCAAGCCCAGCAATCCTGAATAGATATCGACCGCAGCGCCCAGATCGGGCGCGCGAAACAGGACCAGCGAGATATACCATACGAAAAGCGTGATCGCGATAAAGCCCCAGTGCGCTGCCCCGCGCGCATTCCGTGCGGTTTTCGAATAGCCCGTAGCGCTCTCGACCGCCATGATGCACCCGAGTGCCAACCCCCATAGTACGAATGTCCATGAAGCCCCGTGCCACAAGCCGGAGATCGTCATTGTGACGACGATCGACAGATAACGGGCGATATGATGCAGCCGGGTATGCAGCGGGCGGAAGAGATAGTCGCGCAGCCAGAAGCTGAGAGTCATATGCCAGCGTTGCCAGATTTCGGTCATCGAGGTGGCGCGATAGGGGGACCGGAAATTTTCAGGGAGTGTAACCCCGAGCATGCCCGCCAAACCAAGCGCCATATCGGAATAAGCACTGAAATCGCAGTATATCTGCGTCACGAAACCCAGCGCTGCGATAGCCGCTTCCGCGCCATTCGTGGCTCCCGCCGCTGCATAATGACGATCGACGATGGCTGCTATCGGATCGGCTATCATCACCTTTTTGATCATGCCGACGGTGAACAGCGCCAGATAGGGGGAGAACGCCTTGAAATCAAACCGGATCGCTGGAAGTTGGGGGACCAAATCGTTCGAACGGAGGATAGGGCCGGCAATAAGCTGCGGGAAAAATGAAATGAAAAGTGCGGTATCGCGCAAGCTCGCGGGCCGGACATCCTTGCGGCGCACGACATCAATAAACAGGGCAATGATCGTGAAGGTGACAAAGGAGATGCCAAGCGGCAGCGGCCAATTCGTGCGTGGTGTGTGCAGCCCCGTCACACCATCGACCGTTTCAAGAATGAAGTCGGTATATTTGAACACCAGCAGCGGTAACAAGGCTGCGACGACGGTAAGCGACAGCCATCGGCGATCACGTGCAACTAGGTGTGATCCCGCCCATCCCAGCCCGATCAGGGTCAGGAGCACAATCAAAAACGGTGGGTACCACCAGGCGTAGAAAAAAAGGCTGGCGCCAAGCACATATTCCATGCGGATCACGCGCGGCATTATCAGGAGCCCCGCTACGAACACGGTGAAGAAGATCAGAAAATTGGGGAGCTGGAACAGCATTGGTTACCGGATGCGAATGTGGATGGTCAGGAGGCTGCTTGCGAGGATAGCGGTAAAATCCGCCGGCCCGCGCTAACCAGAGCTCAGAAGCGGAAGAAGACGACCCGCGACCAGGGCGGTCGCAGCGGCGTTGAGATGGACGTCTTGCTCGGTCACCCAATATTCCTCTGCCGGCTTACCGAGCAAAGGTGGCCGCAGATCGACGAAAGTCCAGCCATGCTTCGCAGCTTCGGCCCGCTGTATCTCGGTGATAAAACCGAACGGATAGTTCTTAAGGTCGTGCATTTCCGGCACCGCAGCCAAAATAACCTGCTGTCCCTGTGCGCGGGCAAGCGCCGCGATGCGGTCAAACCCCTCGTGCATTGCCACTGCCCCGGGGCCGGTCGTCCATTCGTTCCGCACTGCGGCAACCATCTCATCGCGCCCCGTCGCACCCCCGGTCAGCGTGGCGCCATAGGTGAATAGGATTGCGCTCAGCGCGCTGTTGCGCAGGATCGGGTTACGCGTCGGCGGCGGTTGGAGCACCGGCGCGCGAAACGATGTGAGCAGGATGACCGTATCGACAGGAAGTTGCGCACTTGTGCGCTCCCAGTGCGCCGCGATCTGCGACAGGTTCATATTGCCAACGCCGTCGTTCACGACGTCGACATCGGCCGGGAGCGCCGCCTGCAACTGGCCGCGCAGGGAGTCGGTATCCGAAAGACCCCAGCCGAGGGCAAGCGAATCGCCGATGATGGCGATGCGTCGGCGCGCGTCGGTCTTGGGCTCTGGACCACGCATGCCAAAGCTGTTGATCGAAATATCCACGTTCTGCAGCCGCGCGGTTCGGTTCGGAACGTGTTCGTGACCGATCGCGGGATCGTCGCTCGGACGTTTAAGCAGCCTAGCATAGCGCCACATTTCGACAACATAGTTGCGCTGATCAATCGTGGATATCCGTACAAGCGCTTCGCCGGTACCGATCGCGAGTAAAACGCCAAGAAGCAACAGCCCAATAGTCCCTGCCATCCTGCGCACCGGATGGGGCGAAGAGATGTCCGGCACCATCAGAAGATGGCGTAGACCAATGGCGCCCAGGCGGTTCCTTCGGAAACAGCCAGCACGCCAACGAATAGGACGAGCAGCAGCAGGAACGGTATGAAGATTAGGCGCGAACGCTTTGCGAACAAAAAGCCGAACAAATCCTTGAAAAACACCAACAGTCTCGCCTCCCGATTGGGTGCCCACTAACATGCGGTCTTATGGACGACAAGCAGGTTCCTCCCTACCTCAAATTTATTCCCATGCTGTTATCCTGTATGCTAGGGGCACGCGATGTTCCGTGACGAAAATACTCTCGCCGAGGCACGTCCCTCCGGCTCTCCGCGTGCATTCGGCATTACCATGACCCTCGTTGCGTCTGGATTTATGGTGGTGCAGCTGTTTTCGGGCCGCCCGCCGAATATGTGGCTGGGCGCGTTGATAATCATCCTGTTTACGATAAGTTGGCTGTGCCCGGCGCTACTGACGCCTGCGAACCGAATCTGGCTCGTATTCGGGCAAAAGCTGCACCATGTGACCAGTGTGATCATTCTTGGCGCAATGTTCTTCCTGGTGGTGACGCCATTAGCGCTCGTTCTGCGTGCATTCGGCAGCGACAGGCTTGCCCTCAAGCGTGCGCCGGCCCCCAAATCTTATTGGGTAGAGCGCGATCCGGCTGGCCGAAAAGCGGATTTTGACCGGCCGTTCTGAACGTGGCAGGAGTGTACGAATGACAAGCATACTCGGAATTTCCGCGCTGTATCACGATAGCGCGGCTGCGCTGGTGATTGATGGCCGAATAGTCGCTGCGGCACAAGAAGAGCGGTTTTCGCGCGTGAAGCAGGACGCCCGTTTTCCTAAAACCGCGATCGAATATGTGCTCGCCGAGGCCGGGATGGACGGATCGCAGATCGACCATATCGTATTCTACGAAAAGCCGTTCCTCAAATTCGAGCGCCTGTTGGACACCTATTTTGCTTTCGCGCCTTCGGGGTTTCGTTCTTTCCGGGAGGCAATGCCGATCTGGGGGCGTGAGAAGCTGTTTCAACGTCGGCTGCTCGGGAAGGCACTGAGCCGGATCGACCCAGCGATGGGCGATCCCGACAAGCTGCACTTCAGCGACCATCACCTCAGCCATGCGGCATCGGCCTTTTATCCCTCACCGTTCGGATCGGCCGCGGTGCTGACAATGGACGGCGTCGGCGAATGGGCGACCACCTCCTCGGGTGTGGGGAGCGGCTCGGCCCTTCACATAGATCGTGAGCTGCGCTTCCCGCATTCGCTGGGCCTGCTCTATGCGGCCTTCACCTATCATGCCGGCTTTAAGGTCAATTCGGGCGAATACAAGCTGATGGGGCTGGCCCCCTATGGAGAGCCGCGCTTTGCGCAGCTTATTCTGGATAACCTGATCGACCTGCGCGACGATGGCTCATTCAATCTGGATCAGAGCTATTTCAACTACTGTACCGGTCTGACGATGACGAATGCGCGATTTGATGCATTGTTCGGCCGCGAACGGCGCGAGCCCGAGTCGTCATTCGAGCAATTCCATGCCGATATGGCCGCTTCAATCCAGCAGGTCACTGAACTCGCCGTCCTGCGCATGACGCGCGATCTGTCTCGCCGAACCGGCGAGAGCAATTTATGCTTGGCAGGCGGCGTCGCGCTCAATTGTGTCGCCAACGGAAAGCTCATAGCCGATGGGGTATTCGAGAATATTTGGGTTCAGCCTGCGGCGGGCGATGCCGGGGGCGCATTGGGTGCTGCGCTTGCCTATTGGTATCTGGAGCTTGGCGGCGAGCGAGTGCAGGCGCATGCCATGCGGCATGCCTATCTGGGGCCCGGCTATTCGAGCAGCGAGATAGAGACTGCGCTCGACGCGGCAGGCGCACACTATGAACTGGTTTCCGACGACCTCGTTGCAGACCGCACGGCGCAGGCGCTCGAGGCCGGATTGGCGGTGGGCTGGTTCCAGGGACGAAGCGAATTTGGGCCTCGCGCCTTGGGCAACCGCTCGATCCTGGCCGATCCGCGCGACCCGGACATGCAGCGGCGACTAAATCTGAAAATCAAGTTCCGGGAAAGCTTTCGGCCATTCGCGCCCGCCGTTCTTGCCGAGGATACCAGCGACTGGTTCGACCTCGCCCATGAGTCACCTTTCATGTTGGTCACCGCCCCGGTTGCGCAGGCGCATAGGACGGTGCCTGCCGGCCACAGCTTGAATCTGGCGAGCGGCCTCGATACGCCGCTGTCGGATATTCCGGCGGTAACCCATGTCGATTTCTCGGCGCGCGTTCAAACCGTGACGGCGGAGGGCAATCCCCGGTTTCATTCATTGCTTCTCGCGTTCAAGGCGCGGACGGGATGCCCGGTGCTCGCGAATACCAGCTTCAATGTCCGCGGAGAGCCGATCGTGCAGACTCCGGCAGACGCATTCCGCTGCTTCATGGGCACGGGTCTCGACGTGCTCGTGATCGGCAATTATATTCTTGAAAAGGGCCAGCAGAATATGAAGCTGACGCAGTCCTATGCCGAGGAGGTTCCGCTTGACTGAGACTGCCCACACCGATGCGGAGCCTGCTCCACGCCCGAAGCGAGGTGCATTGAGGCGATATGGCTTGAGGCTCGCACAAGCGCTGATCGTTCTGGCGTTGCTCGACGGACTCGCCGATCTCAGTTTTTACGCTGCGCGCACGATTTGGCTTGCGACGCCGTCGCCCTTCGAGGTGAAATCCCGGGCTGCGGGCTGGGATGATTATCGGGAGAGGTCCGTTCCCGGCCTAGGCGTGATCGTGGAACCGGTTGCGGGCCCGGGGCTCCATGTCGATGCGCTCGGCGTGCGTTCGACAGGAGCGCCGCGGCGAAACGGAGCACGCGGAGTTCTGTTCGGATCGTCGCAGGCGTTTGGTCATTTCGAAACCGACGATGCCACCGTGGCTGCTGCAATCGAACGCTTGCGGACTGACATCAACGTGACTGTAATCGCGGGGCCTGGGCGTAACACTGTAGAGAGCATGCTAAATTGGCGGCACCTGGCGGGGTCAGTCGATGCGCCCGATTTCGCGATATTTTTGTTCAGCAATATCGAGTTGTACGAAGCTTGCGAACCTCCCCCGCCACTGCCGGAGCGTGAGCCGGCACTGGTTGCGATTCCCAGGCGCATGTTGCGACGGGTTGGTGTCACACCGGTGGAGTTGCCCTGTGCAACCCCGGAGGCGCGCACCGCAGCCGTAGAGCGATCGCTGTACGAACTGCGCGCCGCACTTGCATTTGGGCGGCGGCAAAACCCGCATTTTGCCGTGGTAGTTGCTCCCTTGCTGTACGGAAACGAATCGAACGCCACGCTCTTGCTCAGCCCGCTCGACGCGAAGCTTGTCGATAGCCTCGACCTCGCAGTTCTCGAGTTCCGCAAACGGCTCAGGGCCGAGAATATGCCCGGCGTGATCGACCTGTCGTCCGCGTTCGATGGCAACGGAGATATCTATTTTGGCGATAGTTCCAATCATTTCAGCCGCGCAGGCGCAGACCAGCTGGCGGCCAGAATATTGGAGCGCCTGCCTGACAACTTCTTCGGCGGCCGTCACTGAAAACTTTTGATGACAGGCATTGGGTATTTTGCTGGCCGGCGTGTTTCGACAACATCGGAATAACGGTCCGTTGGAGCAGGCGACGTGCGCCCGACCTGCACAATTCGATATAGCGCCAGCGTTGTCGTTGCCATTCTTCAAAAAATACCCCTATTGTTGATCAATAAGTTTTTGATCCGATTGGAGAACTCTCCTGAAAATATCTACGGATATCAGACGAAGTCCCGACATGACTGGCATCCCGGCAGTCCGGGCTATAGTGGATATAGGGACGGTCCCCTCGACCTCATGCCGTGCAACATCATCTGAAGGATCAGCCGAATGCCAGTCTCCCGCCTCGTCATCACCGCTCTTCTGATCGTCTCCGCCCTGAATCTGGCGCTTATGGTGCCTGGAGGTTTCGTGGAAACACGCGATTTCAGCGCCTATCCCGCCGTGGTGCTGGGCGCCTTCAATCTGTTCCTGACCGTGCTCGGCCTGGGAAGTCTGGTGCTCGCCTATTTCGTTGCGAAGACCGGCAAGGGACATGGCTGGGCCTGCCTTGCCGGTTTCGCCTTCGTCGCCGTCTATTTGCTCGATCTCGGCCGCATCTTCCCGGTGCCGCCCAACCCGATGTCGACGCTGCTGGCGACGCTGGAATGGACCGGGACAGCGCTGGGTGCGGCCTTGGCCGTATCGACCATCGTATTGCGCCGTCCGGCGAACATGGCAAGCGCAGCCGGACCAGTGGTTTCCACGCCGATCGCGTTGGGCCTTGTCCTTGTTGCCCTGATCATTATCGCCTTTGCAACCAAGTCGGCAATGGGCCTTTAGGCCGGGCAGGGACGCGGGAAACGCCGGCGGGTAGCCTGTAAAGCGCTGTCACTGCGTTTCGAACGAGCCGCCGACCCCCTGATGCAGCATGATCTGGTTCTGGAGGCGTTCGAGCTGGTTGGCCGATAATGCCACATCCGCTGACCGGCGGCGCTCCTGGGCGTCCAGCCAGGCGCGCAGCGGCACGGCGCCAGCGCGGTAGCGAATCTCGTAAATGCGCTCGACCTCCATCGCCGCGCCGCGCGAGCGCCGCAATGATTCGCTTTGCGCCGCCAGAGTCAGGCGTGCCGACAGCGCGTTCTCGACCTCTGAAAGCGCCGTGTAGAGCGATTTGCGGAAAAGCACGACCGCCTCCTCGGTTTGCGTCCGGGCGATCGCGCTGTCGAACCGCATCGCCTCCCAATTCAGAAAGGGCAGCGCCAGCCCGGCGCCAAGCGTCGCGATCGGATTGGCGAGCACATGGAGCAGCGAAGCGCTCGATCCTCCCAGCGAACCGGTCAAGGTGAGTGCCGGATAATAGCTCAGCCGAGTCGCGTCGCCATTTGCCAGCGTCCTGCGCAGGCGCAGCTCGGCCGCTCGCAAGTCGGGGCGCCGTCCGAGCAACTCCGCCGGAATGCCGGCAGCGACCGGGGGCAGGGGGGTGGCGTTCAGCAGCTGAGGCTCTTTCACCGGCATTTGCGCGCCGTCGAGCAGCACGCCGATCGACTCGCGCGCTTCGGTGCGGATCTGGATCAGCTGCTGCAGGGCCGCTTCCTGTGCAGCCACCGACTGGACAACCTCATTGCGTTCAAGCCGCGAGACGGCACCGGCGCGATATTGTGTTTCGACCAACGCCTGCGTCTGCCGGCTGTAGGCGAGGCTTTGCTCGGCAAGAGTGATACGCTCGTTGGCAAAGGCGATCTGCCAATAGAGGGTGGCGGTGGTACCGACGAGCGCAAGTGCGGCGGCGTCGCGATCCTCGGCAGTGGCGCGGGCCTCGAAGGCGGCGGCGTCCCGCTGTGCAGCGATCTTGCCGAACAGGTCGACTTCCCAGGACAGGCCGACCGAGCCGCTCGCGGCTTCGGTGGCTGGCTTGCCGTTATTCAACGCGCGCGAAACACCGGTCGAGACGCTGCCGCTCGGGATCGGCAACAGGGCGTTGCCCGCGAGTCGCGCCTGAAGCGTGGCGCGGCGCACGCGAATGGCGGCGACGGCGAGGTCCGGATTGCGCGCGATTGCCGTCTCGATCAGCGAATCAAGCGCGGGATCGTTGAACTCCGTCCACCAGCGGTCTTGGCGCACCGGCCCCATTTTAGCGGCTTTGGCATGTTCGAACTGCGTGGGCATGGGCACTGGCGGTGTCACATAAGATGTCCGGCCCAGCGAGGTGCAGCCTGCGAGAAGCATGACGCTGACGACGGCGAAAGATGTCCTGTATCGCATCAGTCGCGCGCCAGGGCTTCGACCGGATCCAGCCGGGCGGCGTTGCGTGCGGGCAGAAATCCGAACAGCACGCCGATCGCGGTTGAGCAGAGGAAAGCGAAGAGGATCGGGGCAAGGGAAAAGACCACATGGAAACCGGAGCCGGACAGATTGATCGCGAATCCCACGAGCAGCGCGAGAAGGACGCCGATGACGCCTCCGATCAGGCAGACAAGCACCGCCTCGATCAGGAACTGGTGGAGAATGTCGCTCTGGCGGGCGCCGACCGCGATGCGAACGCCGATCTCCTTGGTCCGTTCTGTGACCGAGACCAGCATGATGTTCATGACACCGATACCGCCCACCAGCAGCGCGATCACCGCGATCGAAGAGATGAGCAGAGTCAGCGTCTTGCTCGCGCCGGTCACGGCGCGGCGAATCTGGTCGGAGTTGAAGATAAAAAAGTCCTGGCTTCGATGACGGGTTGTAAGAAGATGGGTGACCGCGCCCTGTGCGATTTCGCTGGTGACGCGATCGGCGACCCGCACGGTAATGCTTTCAAGCCGGGAATTGCCGACAAGGCGCGCAGCGGCGGCTGTATAGGGCACGTAGACCGTGGGAGAGGAACTCCCGAACCCGCCTTGCGACGGTTTGAGCACACCGATGACCCGGGCAGGCATGGTTCCGAGCAATATCACCGCACCGAGCGGGCTTTGGCCCTGGGGGAACAGCGCCGTGCGCGCCTTGCTGTCGAGCACCGCAACCTGCATGATGGCATCCACCGCCGCTTGGTCGAACAGCCGGCCCGATGCTGTGTGCAGGCCCCGCACGCGAAAATAGTCTGCGCCTACTCCGTTCACCTGGGTAGAGGCGGCGATGTTGCGGACGCGGGCGCTGACACTGGCCGAGATATTGGGGGTGACGCTGTCGACATAGGGCTGGCGCGCCAGCGCATTGGCGTCGGCAACGGTCAGCGTCTGAATCGCGCCGGCGCGCGGATCGCCGAAATCCTTGCCCGGAAAAATGTCGATGGTGTTGGTGCCGAGGTCGCTGATTTGGCTCATCACTTTTTCCTGTGCTCCCTTGCCCAGGCCCACCACCGATACCACCGAGGCGATACCGATGATGATACCAAGCATTGTCAGAAAAGTGCGGGTGCGATGGGCGTTCATGGCGATCAGCGCCATACGCAGCGCTTCGCTGAAGCGGTCTGCCAGCGCGCGCCAGGTGGAAGCTTCGCTGGCCGCAGGCGGCGCGGATCTGGCCACGGCAGCTGACTTGCCGGGCACGCGGCGGTCGCTGACGATCACCCCGTCGCTGATTTCGATGATGCGATGGGCATGGGCAGCCACCGCCGCATCGTGCGTCACGAGGATCACCGCATGACCATCGGCATTCAGCTGCTCGAGGATACGCATGACTTCCTCGCCGCTTGCCTTGTCGAGCGCGCCGGTGGGCTCATCGGCCAGGATTACCGCGCCACCGTTCATCAGCGCCCGCGCGATCGAGACCCGCTGCTGCTGGCCGCCGGACAGTTCCCCCGGTCTATGCTGGCTTCGATCCCCGAGTCCCAGCCGCGCAAGCAGCGCTTCCGCGCGCTGATGTCTTGTGGCCGGATCCCGGCCCGCATAAATGGCGGGTACCTCGACATTGCCCGTCGCGCTGAGGTCGGACAGCAAATGATAACGCTGAAAGATGAACCCGAAATATTCCCGCCGCAGAGCGGCCAGTTCGTCGGGTTCCAGTTCTTCCGTCAGACGGCCGCCGACCCGGTAAGTCCCCGCGGTCGGCCGGTCGAGACAGCCAAGGATGTTCATCAGGGTGGATTTTCCGGAACCCGATGCGCCCATAATCGCGACGAACTCGCCCTGGCAGATTTCCAGGTCGACGTCCTTGAGCACGGCGATCACGCTGGTCCCTGCGTGATATTCGCGGCGCACACCTGTCATCTGAAGCAGCGGTTCAGACATATCAGAAGTCCATTCCGACGTCGGAAGGCGCTGCAGCCGGTGCCGCTTCGACCAGCGCCACTTTGTCGCCGGGCCGCAAGCCGGAGCGCACGACAATATTGGTATCGTCTCCAATCCCGACCATGATCGGGCGCTCCTCGAGCTTGCCTCCTGCGCCGACGACCTTGACCGTCGCGTGCCCCTTGCTGTCGCGGCGTATCACGGCTGCAGCGGGCACCAGGATCGCGTGCTTCGCTTTTGCCAGCAGAACAGAGACCTGGGCTGTCATCGAGGGGCGCAAACGCCCGTCGGAATTGGGCACATCAAACTGGGCTATATAATATATCGCGCTGGCGGTGCTCGCCTGCGTCCCGCTGGTTGACGTCGAGGCTGTACCTTCGTTGACGATGGATTCCGGGGCCGGTTCGATTTTTTCAATACGGGCATAATGACGGCGCTCCGATCCGCTCATCGTGGTGAACCAGACGGTCTGTCCTGGACGGACCTTTTCGATATCGGCTTCCGATATCTCGGCCCGCACCGTCATCACATCAAGCTTGGCCAGCATCACGATAGTCGGCGCAGACTGGAAAGAATTCAGGGTCTGGCCCTGTTTGGTGACCACGGCGACAACCACCCCGTCCATCGGCGCGACAATCCGCGTGTAGCCAAGATTGGTACGCGCAATATCCGCCTGCGTGCGCGCCTGGACGATTTGCGCGTCGAGTCCTTTCACATCATTGCGGGCGGCGTCCAGGGTGGCGCGCGCCGCTTCATAATCGGCGCGGGCAGTCGCGTCGGCCGCCAGCATCATCTGCTGGCGCTTGAATGCCAGTTCGGCCTGTATCAGGGTTGCTGCCCGTGCGGATCGCTGCGCCCGAAGCGCGTCGACTCCGGCTTGCGCTGCACGGAGTGCCTGCTGCTGGGGTTGGGCGTCGATGTCAGCGATCGGGTCGCCTGCGCGGACCGACTGACCAAGCGCTACATGAAGCCGCGTGACCTGCCCGGAGACTTGCGCGCCGACATTAACCAGCTCTTTGGGTTTGAGCTTGCCGGTGGCAAGGACGGTTTGCTCGATATCGCCGATCTTGACGATACCAGTGGTGAACCCGGCTGCGGGTGAAGACCGGAACACCAATGCATAGAATGCCAGCCCCCCAAGGAGCAGGAGCAGAGGCAGGCCGAACAGGATGAGTTTTCGTTTGCGCATTTGGTTCCACTAAACTGCTTTGCGCAATCGGTGGTGTAAGGTCTTCGTAAGCAGAGTGAAAAGATTGCGTAAAGATGGGCTTTTGGGTGGTCAGGCCAGTATTGTTGTTGAGGCGGCTGTGGTAACGAGCAGCAGATGACCGAGATACTTCTGATCGACGACGACGCAGAGCTGAGCGAGATGCTGGACGAGTTTCTTGCCGGAGAAGGCTTTGCCGTGACATCGGTGATCAACGGAGAAGACGGTGTCGAACTGGCGCTGTCCGGGCGGTTTGCTGCCGTCATTCTTGACATCATGCTGCCGCGAATCAACGGCATCGAAGTGCTACGCCGCGTCCGTGCCAATAGCGAACTGCCCATAATCATGCTGACCGCGCGGGGTGACGATATCGATCGTGTTGTCGGTCTGGAACTGGGTGCGGACGACTATATCGCAAAACCTTATTATCCACGCGAGCTGGTCGCGCGGTTGCGTGCGGTGCTGCGGCGAACGGACAGTCCGCAACGTGATCGGCCTGTCTCTCTGGCAAAGCTGAAACTGGATGCCGCCCGCCGGGAGACGTGTTGGGACGGACGCCCGATCGATCTGACCGTGACCGAGTTTAATCTGCTCGAGGCCCTGATGCGCAGCGGTGATACGGTCGCGACAAAGGACACCCTGTCGCTGACCGCCCTGGGCCGCGCGCGCCAGCCTTATGATCGCAGTATCGATGTTCATATCAGCAACCTGCGTTTGAAGCTGCATGCCGCAACCGCTGCGCGGCTCACGATAGAGACGGTGCGAGGCGTCGGCTATCGCATCCAGGTGGCAGCATGAGATTGCGCCTGTTCTGGAAGATCTGGCTTGGTTTCTGGGCCACATTTCTGCTGTTGAGCTATGGTCTGTGGCTATACTGGTCGGTTCAGCCAGACCCCACCGCAATTGATTGGGATGCGCCTCGGGCTGCCGGCACTGTGCTTATTGCATCCGCTGCAAATGCGCTCGAAGAGGGCGGCGTGGCAGGTCTGAAGCGGCAGATTGCCGCGTGGCCCCAAATAGAGCAAAAGCGGTTGAGCCTGCGCTCCGGGCCGGGGCCGTGCAGCCCGACCGGCAAAAGGGAACTGGCCATTCCGGTGTCGTCGGGGGGGACGGGTTATTGTCTTCGCTATGCGACTCCCGCTCTGCCCAAAGACGATAGCGAGGCTATCATGCCGCCCGATTTCCTTGTCGCGACCGCGCTAGCCGGTCTTGCATTCAGCGCCGGGCTTGCCTGGTATCTGACAAAGCCGATCTATCAGTTGCGCAAAGGTTTCGATCGGCTCGCAGATGGAGACTTTGGCGTGCGTCTGGGACCGGCGATGGGGCGTCGAAGAGACGAGATCGCGGACCTTGCTGGTGATTTCGACCGGATGGCCGAAGGTCTGGCCGAGCTGGTCGCGGCGCGCGACCGCTTGCTGCACGACGTCTCCCACGAATTGCGATCACCGCTGGCCCGTATGCGACTGGCGAGCGGTTTGTTGCGCCGGGATCCCGCACGGTTTGAAACCTCGCTCGATCGCATCGATCACGAGGCGGATCATCTTGACCAGATTGTCGGGGAACTGCTGACTCTCGCGCGTTTCGAAAGCGGTGCCGAGCGGAGCGAGGAATATTTCGAAGTGGTGGAAATTCTCAACATCGTGCTCTCCGATGTAAAGTTTGAGGCCACCTCTCAAAATGTGCGGATCGAGACCGATTTCAGGATCGAGGCAAGCGAAGATGACTGGCTGGTCGCAGGGAGCGGCTTGCTGGCGCGCCGCGCGGTCGAAAATGTCCTGCGCAATGCGGTCCGTTTCTCGCCCCGTGGCGAGGCAATCCAGATGCGGCTCACACGATCCGGGGGCAATTGCACGATCTTTATCGAGGATGTCGGGCCGGGCATCCGGGCGGCGGAACCAAGAGGGCTGCTCAAGCCATTTGTGCAGGACCGCTCACCGGAAAGCGCAGGCTATGGTCTCGGTCTCGCGATCGCCCAGCGAGCGGTTGCGGCTTGTGCTGGCACCCTCGATCTGGCGAACCGGAACCCAACCGGATTAAGCGTGTCGATTACATTTCCCCTGGTGCTCGCGCACGGTCGTTCGGAATAAAGGTTCAGCCAGATAAACCCTCCCGCTGCTCCAATATGCGCGTGACCAGTTCCAGGTCGGCGGGCTTGTCGACATCGATCGCTGATTCCGGGAAGGGCAGGACCACCGGCGCGGCGTTCAGCGACAGGCGCTGACCGGCCTTTGCCATGGCATCCTGGAAACCGATCGTCCGGCTCAGCGCCCGCAGCAGCAGCCAGGGACCGAACTGGGCAAATATCTTCCAGCCCTTCTTGCGGTCCTTCTCGACCGTCGACCACAGGGCCAGCGCAGGTCTGGCTGCTTCATTGTGCAGGGCAAAGAGATTGGCGCCGCTATAGGCTCCGCCGCGGAATTTCAGCCAGGTCCGGCGCGCGGCGGGATAGGCGGCCAGCATCGTCCGGCGCTCGACCACGCCGACCGCGACATCCTCGCCTGCATGGGCCTGCAGGAAATAGTCGATCATCTCTTCGGTCAGCAAGGCATTGTCCGCGGTGGTGACCAGCACCGGCCATGGCGCGATGGCGCTGCCGGCAATCTTGTGGATGCTCGCTGCAAGGCCATCATTGGATTGCGCAAAGCCGATCCGTTCATTGTCCGCCAGATCGGCATCCAGCCCGGCTTTCAGCGCATCGGGCGCCTGCGCCATGATGATGATCCTGCCGACATGGACGGAGCCCAGCAGCGCGCGCGTAACCCGTTCCAGCATCGACCGTCCGGCAATCGGGATCAGCGCCTTGTAGCGGACGTTGCAATAGGCGGCCATCGGGTCCCCCTCGGGGCGCTGGCCAGCCATGATGACCGCGGTCCAGAGCGCAAATCCGCTAGCCTGGCTATCTGCATCAGTAACAGGGGGTAAGGGCATCCATGTTTTTTCCCATAGCGGCCTTAAAAAGCCGGGTGCATGGCAAGCGCTTTAACCACCGTTGACGGATTTGCAAAGCAGGTGCCGCAAACATCCGGTCCTGCCGTGCCGGAAGCAATGCCGGATGCCGACCGCGTAGACTTCCGCAAATAATTTGTCCAAGGACGGAAACAGGCGGATTGGTTCCGCTCGTGGCGGAAAGCAGATGAGGTCGGATCGACGATGGAAGAGAAATGAAACCCGATTCATCCAGCGGCGTTCAGCGCATCGGCTTTCTGTTCAATCATGACGAACTGCATCAGGTCGCCCATATCGCACCGATCATTTCCGCGCTGCAGCGGCGCGCGCCCGGAGCCAGTGTCGAAGTCATCACCTCCAGCGAGCGGCAGGCCGATGCGGTGCGCACCTTTCTCGATCCCGCTTTGCCAGGCCCGGTCTTCCGGTCGATCCGCCCGCATGGCGGTACCCGGCTGGTCGAAAAAATGCTCGGCAATATCGTGCCGCTCAACCGGCTCAGCAGTCTGAAGCGCAACGCCGATCTGTTCCGGCAGTTCGACGCGCTGGTGGTGCCGGAGACCACAACGACTTTCCTCAAGAAAAATGGCCAGATGGGCCGGCCAAAGCTGATCTTCTTTCCTCATGGCGCCGGCGACCGGTCGATCGGCTTTTCCGGGGAAATCAGCCTGTTCGACTATGTGCTGCTGCCCGGCGCGAAAACCCGCGACCGGATGCTCGAGGCCGGAGTGATCCGCCCCGACAATCACCGCATCGTCGGCTATCCCAAGTTCGAGACCTATGGAGACCGTCCCCCGGTCCGGCTGTTCGACAATGACCGGCCGACCGTGCTCTACAACCCGCATTTCGATCCCTTGCTGTCGTCCTGGTTCCGCTTTGGCGAGCAGGTGCTCGACTATTTTGCGAACCAGGCCGTCTATAATCTGGTGTTCGCGCCGCATGTCATGCTGTTCCAGCGCAAGCTGCTGGCTTCGGTCGAGCATCGGCTGCTGCGGTTTCGCCAGCGCATCGACCCGCGCTACGCCAGGTTCGACCATATCCATATCGACACCGGCAGCCCGCGCAGCGTCGACATGACCTATACCAACGCCGCCGATATCTATCTCGGCGATGTCAGCAGCCAGATCTACGAATTTATCCGGCAGCCCCGCCCGGCGATTTTCCTCAATTCCCATGATGCGCAGTGGCGCGGCAATCCCAATTACGAGCACTGGACCTTCGGCCCGGTGCTCGATGATCCCCCTGGTCTGGAAGCAGCCTTGGCCGCAGTCCGGCCGCTGCCGGAAGAATATCGGCAGACACAGAATCGGGCCTTTGCCTATTCTTTCGACAGGGAAAATCCCGATCCTCCGTCCCAGCGTGCGGCGGCGGCGATTGCGGAATTTCTGCAGCTTCCGCAACAGGACGCGCCGCTTCCTACAGGCTAGCCGGCTCAATCGTCAGAAAATCCCGGATCTCCACCGAATTGGGTCCCAGGGTAATCGGGTTTTTCACGGCCGGCAGCACGCAGATATCGAACAGTTCGGTGATCGCGCCCTCGAACCGCAGCCAGTGGGCGAGGCTACCATCCGCCTGCGACACGATCTGTACCCCGCACCAGGCCTTGCGGTCCTGTTCCCGCAGTCGGTCATCCAGCGCCAGACCCTCGAAATGGCCCTGCCGCGGTTTCGACAGGGTGACGAAGGCATGATGTCCGTGAAACGCCAGCCCGCGCAGAAAGCCGGGGAAAAAGGCCAGCGGGACAAAGCCGCCGCCGGCCGGGTCGAGCCAGCCGAGGTCCCCGGTCCCGGAATTGAGCAGCCATATCCGTCCGCCATGGAAACGCGGGCTGTGCGGCATCGACAGGCCTTCGCCGATGATCGCATCGCTCTCCACATCAATGATCAGCCCGCCCCCGTCCCGGTCTTCGCGCCAGCCGTCGAGCGTGTCGGAACGCGACACGGCGCTGACATATTTCGGCTTGCCGTCGACCATCGCCAGGCCGTTGAGGTGGCAGCGATCCTCGGGCACAAGCCGGCTGATGAAATCGGGCTTCCAGACAGGTTTGAAACTGTGCGTCAGGCTGGGCTCGCACAGGCAGTTATAGCGGGTGTTGACGAACAGGATCCTGCCATTGTCGCGGATGCCCAGCTCGTGGATATCGACATTGCCGGTGGTCTGCAGATTGCGCGGCACATAGACCTTGTCGTGCACCTGATTGGCCCGCTGGCCGGGAGCGAGGACATTTTCCATCCGCACGATCTGGGTCAGCGTCCCCAGATAGATCCGGCTGGCATCGCCGGTCAGGCCCATCGCCTGCGGATAGACCGCTTCGTGCAGCGCCAGCTTGCCGTCGGGCCCATGGCCGATCAGATAGAGCCGACCGGTCTGATAAGAGGTAAAGCCCAGCGCGATATTGCTGGATTCCAGAAATTCGGTGAGGCCGGGAGAGAAGCTGATATCGATGGTGCCGGTCTCGGCGGCGGCGGCGGTCGGCCCGGCTTCGGTGGGGGTGTTCCGGTCTTCCGGCGCGATGGTCTCGACGCCGCTGGCGCCCGGCATGTCCTTGCTCACTGTGTCGCCCTCCGATGCTCGCGGACCGCGATCATTCCATAAAAGGATGGTGGCGCAAAGGCTTAAATGTTCAGATCCACCGACCGTCAATACCGACCACGACCGGCTGCGGATCAGAAATCGACGGCAATGCCCTTGTGCTCCCAGTCGCCATAGCGGGTCGGGCCGCTTTTGGCCGCAATCTCGTCGGCCTTCTCGATCGGATCGGGTTCCGGCACCGGCTTGCTTTTGGAAAGATAAGCGGGCGGTTTGACATGGGCTGGTCGCTCGCCGGGTTTTCTATCGCTTTCGGTCATATTTTTGCCTGTTCGCCAAATTGAATGGTCCCGCCTCAGACCCTATATTGAGACCATGTTGAACATAATCAAGCGAGTATAGACAGTGAATTTCATGAAAACAGGCATGCTGCTGGCGGCGCTGACCGCGCTGTTCATGGTATTGGGCTATTCGCTGGGCGGCAGCGGCGGCGCGATCCTCGCCTTGCTGGTCGCCGCCGGCATGAACCTTTTCACCTACTGGAACGCCGACAAGATCGTGCTGAAAATGCACAATGCGGTCGAGGTGGACGCGTCCAGCCATCCCCAATTCTACAACATGGTCCGCAATCTGGCACAGCGGGCACAGCTGCCGATGCCGAAAGTCTATATCGTCGATCAGGCCCAGCCCAACGCCTTTGCCACCGGCCGCGATCCCGAACATGCGGCCGTTGCCGCCACCACCGGCCTGCTCCAGATGCTCAGCCATGACGAGATCGAGGGCGTGATGGCGCACGAACTCGGCCATGTGAAAAACCGAGACACATTGATCATGACCATGGTGGCGACAATCGCCGGTGCGGTCTCGATGCTCGCCAATTTCGGGTTGTTCTTCCGCGATCGCAACGCTGGCATTGCCGGGATCATGGCCGTCCTGATCGCGCCCTTTGCCGCGATGATCGTGCAGATGGCGATCAGCCGCACCCGCGAATTTGGCGCCGATGCCGCCGCCGCGCAGATCAGCGGCAAGCCGCTGTCGCTGGCATCCGCGCTTGGCAAAATCTCCGGCGTCGCCGCCCGCACGCCCAATCCGGTGGCCGAGCGCAATCCGGCCGCCTCCCAGCTCTATATCGTGCCCGGCGGCGTCCGCCAGATGTTCTCGACCCATCCCGCAACCGAAGACCGGATCGCGGCACTACAGGCGATGGCGCAGGGCGGCGGCTCCGACGGCTGGTCCACACGGTCCGATGAAATCGGCGACATGGGCCGCCTGCGCAAGCCCAGCGCGCTTGATCCTACGCGATAGCAGAATGGCAGGGCGTTGTGTCGCTCGATTTGCGTTCAGGCCTTGCTGCCTGTCGAAGGGTCCTCGAGGGCCAGCCGCTTGGCAATCCTCGCGGTTTGCACCACGAACAGACTGATCAGCAAAACCCCCACGCTGCCGACAAACAGGTCGAATATGTTGAGCTGGAAGAAGATCGGATGCTCCCGTCCGGCGATCAGCATCGACAGCGTAAGACCGATCAGGACCAGCCGCAATTCGGTTGGGCCGGCATTGAGATAGGAAAGCCTGAGTTCGCCCAGCACCCGAACCGACAGAAAGGCATGAATCGACATCAGCAGATATCCGACCAGCGCGATCAGCGCGACCTCCATCTGGACATAGGGAGTGATGCCGATACCGACCACGACCAGCACTGTCGCAAAGCCGTCGCAGCTGTGATCGAGAAAATAGCCGTAACGCGGCCGTTCGATCTTCCGGAACCGGGCCAGGCTGCCATCCAGAGAATCGCCAAACCAGTGCACGACATATCCTGCGATTGACAACAGCAGCCAGGCCGGGTGCAGATTGCTGGCGACATAGCCGCCGAACACCAGGAAAGCGCCGATCATTCCCGTCATCGTCAGCATGTCCGGCGTCGCCCATGCCGGCATGCCGGCACAAATGCGGTTGAGCGCACGGCGCTCCAGCCGGGCGATCATATTGTCCTGGATGCGCTCGATCGGAGCGGTGCTGCGTTGGTCGTTGGTTTTGGTTTTCATGGCTTTTTCTCTCGCAACGCGCCTTTCCTGCCAGCATAGGCTCATGCTCGGATATCAGACGGAATTTGCGATCTCGGGGGAATGTGGACTAGCAGACTGTCAGGCGCGCCGGTCGTAAGATTACAGGGTAAAAGTCGGATATTCTTGTTCAAATGCGCAAGCTTTTTGCGCTCTTTCGGGCAACTATAGCCGGAATCAGCACTATATCAATCAAAAGAGAGCCGGAGGCCGCTGCCGGCGCCCATCAACCGGTCAGCCTGCCTTGGCCTCGCTCTTGTCCTTCAGCCTGCGGTTGCGCTGGATTATATTGAGCAATTCCACCGCGAGCGAGAAACCCATCGCCGCGTAAATATAGCCCTTGGGCACATGGAAGCCCAGGCTGTCGGCAATCAGGACCAGCCCGATCATCACCAGAAAGGCGAGCGCAAGCATCACCAGCGTCGGGTTTTTCTCGATGAAACGGGCCAGCGGATCCGCTGCCAGCATCATCACGCCGACGGTGATCACCACGGCCGCCACCATGATCGGGATATCGTCGGTCATGCCAACCGCGGTCAGGATCGAATCAATGGAAAAGACAACATCAATGGCAATGATCTGCACCAGCACGGTACCGAAGCTGGCCACCGCAGCCGTCGCAACACCCGGCGTCTTGTCAAGCAGATCTCCGGAATTGTCTTCCGGCTCCATCGTGTGGTGAATTTCGTTGGTCGCCTTCCACAGCAGGAACAGGCCGCCGGCCAGCAGGATGAGATCGCGGCCGGAAAAGGCCGTCTCGAAGCTGGCCTCGCCATATTCATTGGGAGCGCCCTGCAGGCCAAGATCGAACAAGGGGGTTTGCAGCGTCACAATCCAGCCGATCAGCATGAGCAGCCCGATCCGCATGACCAGGGCCAGCGAAAGTCCGATCCGCCTTGCCTTGGCCTGCTGATGTACGGGCAGCTTGTTCGACAGAATCGCGATGAAGATCAGGTTGTCGACGCCGAGTACGATTTCCAGGGCGATGAGCGTCAGCAGGGCAAGCCATGCAGCCGGGTCCGACAGAAGGGATAAAATTTCCATGCAGCGGCTTTTGCCGATCATCGCGGAAAAGACAAGCGACTACATTTCGCGAGGGGGCAACGGCACCCCCTCCGCGCAGCCTCAGATCGCTAAGGAAGCCGGGCTGTTTCGAAGAGGAGGGATGGTCTCTTCAGATTCGGACAGGTCGGTGGGACCCTCGCCGACAGCCATCCGTCCCCGGGCTCTGGGCTGCAGGAATATCAGGCTCAGGAAATAGCCGATAATCGCGCTCGCCCCATAACCGACTATCGGCGTGGGATAGGCCCCCATGGCAGCAGCGGCGATCAGCGTTAGCCAGCAGGACGCAAACACATAGTGCAGGGTTGACCGCTCTGGCTTTGGCACAAATGCTATCGGGCAGACCAGCAACAGGCACCCGCCCCAGAGCGCCAGTCCGACCCACAAGGAGATATCCAAGGCGGACCATAATATATGATCGACAAAGGGCACCGCTGGCAGGCGGTCCGGCAGCAGCAATGTTGCCGCAAAGGTCATCGCACAGAATAGCGCCGCGCTCACCGTCAGCCGGTTGGGCCGCATCACGCCGACAATGACAACCGCGACAAAAAGCATCGCCGCCATCGCCCGGTCAGGCTGGGCCACCATCGCAAAAGCGGCGACAAAGACCGCCAACACAGTCCGGAAATTCTGCACTCTGGCGAAACAGATGGCGATCAGCGGCAGCAGAATCAGGCTGGTCTGGATGAAAAACGGCCCGATCAGCAGCCACCGTCGGGCATCCTCGATCGCATAGCCAAAGATCGCGGTGCCGAAGAGAATGAAGGCTCCGATCAACGCGGTTGCAGTGACGACCTGATCGGTCGCCCGTACAGCGAGCCGTGCGGAGGGAGCCAGCAAAATGCCGACAACCATCGCCCCGCCATTGACGATCACCATTGTCAGCGGCGCCCCGGAGACGATCAGATAAGCCAGGCCGATCAAGCCCGCCACCACACCCGAGATGAATGTCAAAATCACGAACCTGTCCTTCACCATGCTGCTCCCTGTTTGTGAGATGTTGAATTCGAGCCGGAAGCGCCAGCAGGCCATCAGGCAGCTGAGCGCGAAGGCAACGGCTTCCCTGTCCCGTTCGATCACCGCCATTTCCGCAATCATCGCTTGCGCCCATTTTTTGCGATGATCGGGTGCAATCGCAAGGATCACCCATTTGAGCACGCCCCGTATCATATCGGCTTGGCCCGCAAACCGGAGTGGGCCGTCCGGCGACCGTCGCTGAGCAGACTCTTTGCCAAGGCACGCCCGGCCTCCGTCAGGCCATAAAGATGGCGGGGAGGGCGCCCTCCGACCGTCGTTTCTTGCCAGTACGAGGCCAGCATCCCCTGGTCTTCTAGTCGCGCGAGCATGGGATAGAGAGTGCCGGGCTTTATTCCGGTGATTTGCATGATCTCATAGCCATGCAGGCTGTCTGGCGCGTTGAACAAGGCGATCAGTGCCTGTTTAGTCGCCTTTGATGGTACCCTCTGTTTTCGCATGACCGTTTATATCGATATATATCGACTTATTGTCAATCACATTGTTTCCCCGCCGCCGCCCCCCATCCAAAAGCTTGATCAAAAAGCAGGAAAATCCGTGCGATGAGAAAATGCTCACTATCCGGTCTGCGCATGTCCCGGCTTCGGTGGCTGGTCCAGCCTATCACCGGATAACCTCGTGCCTTGATCATCGTGATTCGCCAGGCACAGATATATGGTCGGACAACGACCCGCACGACCCTTGAAAAACAGGCGAAGTCTATATATAGTTATCATGATAACTAAAGGAGTGTTCATGACGGATCAACTGAATGTCATCGCAAAAATCAAGCCGCATACCGAAAATCTTGGTGCGGCGCGCAATGCAATCTGTGCGATCGTCGATCGCACCCGCGCCGAGCCGGGCTGCATCACATTCCGGTTGAGCGAAAACGCGAAGGACGGAAGCTTGCATCTTTATGAGGAGTGGCGCGATGAAGCTGCTCTGGAAGCGCATCATCAACAGCCATACACCAAGGCGGTTTTCGAAGCCTACAAGGACTGGCTGGTGGAAGAGCCAGATATCATTCACTTGCGTCCGGTTTGCTAGCGCCATGTTTTTTCTAAAAGACTTGCCGAGCAGGCGAATGGTCGAAGGATATGCGGACCGCTTCGACAGCGTCGACCCGGCCAGGGTGCTTGGCGCGCTGTCTCTTATGCGAACCGGCAGCCTCCTGATCCGCAAGCTGGAAGCCTATTTTGCATCGCATGACCTCTCGCAATTGCGCTTCCTTATCCTGATCCTCATCGACCGCGAGCCGGATCGCACGACTTTGGCCGTGAGCGAGATTGCCGGAAGGCTGGACGTGTCGAGACCGGTTGTCACCCGGACGCTCCAAACCTTGAGGGAGGCTGGGCTGATAGCAATTGCCGCCGGCGAGGACGACGCAAGATCGAGGGAAGTTTCTCTAACTCGGTCGGGTGAGAGCAAGCTGGCTGAAGTACTGCCGGGATATTTCTCGATACTCCATGGCGCGATGTAGTAAGACGGTGGGAAAGTTTGCCTTCGGGTAACAAAACGAGCGTGCGAACGACCGCAATCGTGCGATAAGCTGACCAGCTGCTTCTGCATCGGCCACTTTCCGCCCGTCCAAAAGCTTGATCGAAACGCGGGAAGGTCTATGCGATGCGGCAGAGCAATCCATCCGGTTTGCTGATGTCCCGGCTTTGCGGGGCAAGCCAGTGCGGAATCGAACCATGAACGAACCCAACAACAAAATCCCCGGCCTCGCGACACGCCAGTCCGCCATCCGCTTGCTCGACGCCGTTTGCCGGCGCGGTGAGACGATGGACCAGGCGATGCCCGCTGCGACGGGCAAGCTGGGCAATCCGTCCGACAAGGCGCTGGCCCACAATATCGCCGCCAATGTGCTGCGCTGGATGACCGCGCTCGATGCGATGATCGACAGCGCTACCCGCAACCGGCTCGCTGACGATGCCAAGCCGCGCATGGCGTTGCGCATCGCGCTCGCCCAGGTGCTGATCCTCGACACGCCGCAACATGCCGCGATTTCCACCGCCTTGCCGCTGGTCCATGGCGGACCGCGCCGGCTGGTCCACGGCGTCTTTTCCACGGTCATGCGCGGCGTCGAATCGGGCGCGCTGAAACTGCCCGAATATCCCGAAATACCGGGCGAGACGCTCGACCGCTGGACCCACAATTGGGGTGAGAATGTCGCCCTTGCGGCCAATGCAGCATGGGCCAGCCCCGCGCCGCTCGATCTCAGCTTCCGCACCGACGATACCGGCTCTCTGGAAGGCCTGTCGCTCGCGCCCAAACATCTGAGGATGCTTCCAGCTCTTCCAGTCACCGGGCTGGCCGGCTTCGATGAAGGCCAGTTCTGGGTGCAGGATCTGGCCGCTTCGATCCCGGCCCGGTTGCTCGGCGAGGGTAAGGGCCGCACCATATTTGATCTCTGCGCCGCTCCCGGCGGCAAGACCATGCAACTCGCCAGCAATGGGTGGAAGGTCATCTCGGTCGACAATAACGCCAGGCGGATGGAACGCTTCCAGGACAATCTCAGGCGCACTGGTCTCGAGGCGGAGCAGGTCATCGCCGACCTGATGCAATGGCAGCCCGCTGAACCCGCCGATGCAGTCCTGCTTGACGCCCCGTGCAGTGCCACCGGTATCTTCCGCCGCCACCCCGATGTGCTGCACTGTATCGGCGCGCGGCAGATCGCCGACCGCGCCGAGACCCAGCGCGCGCTGCTCGACCGCACCGCCCCCTGGGTCAAGCCCGGCGGCACGCTTGTATACGCGGTCTGTTCGCTGGAACCCGAGGAAGGCGAGGAACAGATCGAAGCCTTTCTCGAGCGTCACGGCAATTTTGCCATCGATCCGGTTACCGCCGACGAGCTGCCGCAAGGCATGTCGCCGACCGGCAATGGTTGCGTCCGCACCCTGCCGACCACGCTCGCCGAACAGGGCCATGTCGACGGCTTTTTCATCGCGCGGCTGATTCGCGGAAGTTAATTTTCTACATATTGTGAACCTGTCCCCAATCTGTCCACAAGGGACTGTGGACTGACGGGAATCGCGCCTTGCCTGGTCCGCGCAAAAATTCTAGTGCCGGGTTCAGTTTAAGGAAGCGCCATGTCCGACAATATTCGTATCGCCCCGTCCATTCTCTCCGCCGATTTTGCGCGGCTGGGCGAAGAGGTGCAGGCTATCGACCGGGCTGGCTGCGACTGGATCCATGTCGATGTCATGGATGGCCATTTCGTCCCCAATATCACGATCGGCCCGGCGGTGGTAAAAGCGCTTCGTCCGCACAGCGCCAAGCCGTTCGATGTTCATCTGATGATTTCGCCGGTCGACCAGTATCTGGAGGCCTTTGCCGAGGCCGGCGCCGACATCATCTCCTTCCATCCGGAAGCAGGGCCGCACCCGCACCGCACGGTGCAGACCATCCAGGGACTGGGCAAGCAGGCCGGGCTGGTGCTCAATCCGGCGACGCCGCTCGACATACTCGACTATCTGATCGACGATCTCGACCTGATCCTGGTGATGAGCGTCAACCCCGGCTTTGGCGGGCAGAGTTTCATCGACAGCCAGCTGCGCAAGATCGAGGCGATCCGGAGCCGCATCACCGCCACCGGCAAGGATATCAGGCTGGAGGTCGACGGCGGCATCGATCTCAACACCGCGCCAAAGGCGATCGCGGCGGGTGCCGATACATTGGTGGCCGGCACGGCGACCTTCCGCGGCGGGCCTGACCATTATGCGGCGAATATCACGGGCCTGAGGGGTGAATGACCACAGGCCGGCCTGACCGTCTCGATCTGGGCGACAGCGACCCCGACGATCCCTCGACCCACGACGAAAATGACAGCGCCGGGGAAGGCCGCAGCCTGACTCTCCGCCACGACCGCAACCGCGGCCAGTCGCTCGCCGAACAGGCGGCGATGCTCTATTACCGGATGACCTGGCGGATGCCGATGCACCGGCTGCGCCTGTCGGGAAAACTGCCATTGCGCCTGCTGGCCGTGCCGGTCGATCCCGTCGAGGGCGACCGGGTGCAGGGCATGGCGGTGCGCGCGGGCCATTTCCTGTTCCGCGGTCTCAAGAAAAAGCACGAGAATATCGACTTCGCCAATCTCCGCCTGCCGCCGCAATTCGAGGATTATATCCACCGTTTCCAGTGGCTTCGCGACCTCGATACCGCAGCCTCGCGCGACCAGGCGGTGCCGGTAGCGGAAAAGCTGATCAGCCAGTGGCTCGACGCCAATGGCGGCGTCATTCGCCAGCCCGCCTGGCGACCCGACAATTGCGGCTGGCGGCTGATGATCTGGGCCAGCCATGCGCCGCTGATCCTGTCATCCCGCGACCTCATCTACCGCTCCAAGCTGCTCAACAATATCGCTCGCACCGCTCGCCATCTTGACCGCACCGCCGACAAGGCGGAATCCAGCCTCGGCCGGCTGGTGGCGTGGAGCGGGGTGGTCGCCGCATCCTTGCTGCTGCCCGAGGGCCGTGTACGCCAGATCGTTGGGGAAGCCGGTCTGGAAAAGGCGATGGGCGAATTTTTCTTCGCCGATGGCGGCTCGGTCTCCCGCTCCCCGCTCAACCAGATCGACGCGGTCATCCTGCTGTCGATGCTGAAGCAGGTCTATCTGGCGCGCAAGGAGGATCCGCCCGAGTTTCTCGTGGAAGCGCTCAACAAGGCGGTGCCACCGCTGACCGCTCTCACGCATTTTGACGGAACCATGGGCAACTGGCAGGGCAGCGGTGCGACATCGGCCGAACAAATTGCGCAAGTGATAGAAGCCAGCGGCGTACGCGCGCGACCGCTCCGGCAGGCCCGGGAATGGGGCTATCAGCGGGTTACCGCGGGGCGCTCGGTGCTGATTGTCGACGCCGCGCCGCCGCCGATCGCGCGCATGGCGGTGGCTGGCTGCGCCTCGACCCTGGCCTTTGAATTTTCCAACGGCGGCTGCCGGATCATCAGCAATTGCGGCGGCGCGGGACTGGTCGGTGCCACTATTCCGGCAGCGCTCGCGCGGGGCCTGCGCACCACCGCTGCGCATAGCACCCTGTGCATCGCCGACAGCAACAGCACCTCGATTCTCGCCGACGGCAAGCTTGGCCGCGGCGTCAGCGAGGTCGAGCTGTTCCGCCGCGATGTCGAAAACGCCACCCGGCTTGAGGCCAGTCATGACGGCTATGCCCGGCGCTTCGGCCTGGTCCACAAGCGCCTGTTGCTGTTGCGCTCCGATGGTCTCGAGCTGCGCGGCGAGGATATGCTGATTCCCGACGGCAAGAAGCGCCGCCGCCGCAAGGAAGATATAGAATATGCCGTGCGCTTTCATCTCGGGCCGGATATAGAAAGCGACCTGATCTCGGAAGGGAAGGGCGTTTTGTTGCGCCTGACAGACGGGAATCTGTGGCAGTTCCGTTCAACGAGCGGTGACATTCAGCTGGAAGAAAGCGTCTGGGTCGACGGCATGGGCATCGGTCATGCGGTCAGGCAGATGGTGATTGGCGGAGCAGTGGGCAGGGGCGGTGGTGCCACCGGCTGGCTGCTCAAACATATGGGATAGAAATGACAGAGAATATCAAAATCAAACGCGCGCTTTTGTCGGTATCGGACAAGAGCGGCCTCGCCGAACTCGGCCAGAAGCTCGCGGCCATGGATGTGGCCCTGATCTCTACCGGCGGCACCGCAAAGGCACTGCGCGACGCAGGGCTTGAGGTTGCGGATATCAGCGATGTGACCAATTTTCCCGAGATGATGGATGGCCGCGTCAAGACGCTCCATCCCAAGGTCCACGGTGGCCTGCTGGCCCGGCGCGATGATGCCGGTCATGTCGCCTCGATGGAGGAACATGACATCGCCGGCATCGATCTGGTGATCGTCAATCTCTATCCCTTCGCCCAGACCGTCGCCAAGGGCGCCGAGCGTGACGAGATTATCGAGAATATCGATATCGGTGGCCCCTCGATGGTCCGCAGCGCCGCCAAGAACCACGACTTCGTCACCATCGTTACCGATTCCTCGGACTATGACACACTGCTCACCGAGCTGCAGGACCATGACGGCGCCACCTCGCTCGCCTTCCGCAAGAATATGGCCGCCAAGGCCTTTGCCGCGACCGCCCGCTATGACGGCATGATTGCCCAGTGGTTCGGCTTTGCCGATCAGGGCAAGATGTTCCCCGACACGCTGCCACTGACGATGAGCCGCCCGGTCGAACTGCGCTATGGCGAAAATCCGCACCAGAGCGCCGCTCTCTATCTGCCGGATGGCCCGTCCGCCAGCGGCATTGCGCAGGCGGAGCAGCTGCAGGGCAAGGCGCTCAGCTATAATAATTACAACGACGCCGATGCCGCGCTCGAGCTGGTCAGCGAATTCCGCGACGGTCCGCCGACCGTGGTTATCGTCAAGCACGCCAATCCGTGCGGCGTCGCCAGCGCCGACAATATTGTCGATGCGTATAAAGAGGCGCTCGCCTGCGACAGCGTTTCTGCTTTCGGCGGCATCATCGCGGTCAACCGCCCGCTCGACGGCGCCGCGGCGGAAGCCATGACCGGTATCTTCACCGAGGTCGTCTGCGCGCCCGATGCCGATGACGACGCCCGCGCCATCTTCGCCAAGAAGAAGAACCTGCGCCTGCTGCTGACCGGCGAATTGCCCGACCCCGCCCGCACCGGCATGAACGTGAAAAATATCGCCGGCGGCTATCTGCTGCAGACCCGCGACAATGGCCATGTCTCCCGCGCGAATCTCAAATGCGTGACCAAACGCGAGCCGAGCGAGCAGGAAATGGCAGACTGCCTGTTCGCCTGGACGGTGGCCAAACATGTCAAATCCAATGCGATTGTCTATGCCAAGGACGGGGCCACGGCGGGCGTCGGTGCCGGACAGATGAACCGCCTCGAATCCGCCCGCATCGCCGCTTGGAAAGCCAAGGATGCAGCGGAAAAAGCCGGCTGGAGCGAAACCCGCACGATCGGCTCGTCGGTCGCCTCAGACGCCTTTTTTCCCTTTGCCGATGGCCTGATGGCCGCTGTCGAGGCGGGCGCCACGGCGGTAATCCAGCCCGGCGGCTCGATCCGCGACGACGAAGTCATTGCCGCTGCGGACGAAGCGGGCCTCGCCATGCTGTTCACCGGCATGCGCCATTTCCGGCATTAGGGGAGGGTGCCCCTGCGCAGGCAGGGGCCCATCTCCAGTATCATAATCTTTTTACCCGGGCTTTTAGGGAGCGCACTGCTGGCTCAACCGTTTGAACAGTTTAACCATAATGCAGAAACGAGCTTTCACGAGATGGACCCCTGCCTGCGCAGGGGCACATGATGAATCCGGCATAGGACAATGGCAAAAAAGAACCTATTCCCTCCTCGCGAAGAGATGCTGGCGCTTGCCAAAGACGGCGAACTCACCGTCAAGGTCACTCCCAATGCGGGCGAAAACAGCATCAGCCTGCCTGGGAAAGGCGGCTCGGACCTCACGCTGCTGGTCCGTATCACCGCAACCCCCGAAAATGGAAAAGCCAATGCAGCGGTATTGAAACTGCTTTCCAAGGCGCTCGGCCTGCCCAAAACATCGCTGGCAATCATCCGCGGCCACAATGCCCGAACGAAGGTTATCGCTATTCCCGATTGAACCTTCCCACTCCCGTGCGGAAGAGGATGACACCAGATTCAACGAAAAGCACGTGCCCCTGCGAAGGCAGGGGCCCATCTCCTGACCCATGATTTTTATGCAGGCGTGATGGAAGAAAGCACTCGCGCCGCAAGCGCCTTGGCGCTTCGACGATCGCAAAAGAGGCTATTTCACAAGATGGGCTCCTGCCTTCGCAGGAGCACCCCCATCACTCCGGAACGGCTGCCTGTGCGTTCTGGCCGTCGCCTTCCGGCGCAGCGATAATGTCGCGGGTCACGCTGCCCTTGGCAACGGTATAGGTTTCGGGGTCACCAACCGAAGAGCGGATTCCGGCATCGGAATCACCGGCCTGGCCGACCACGGCCGATTCGGTCACGCTGCGCGCTTGCGGGCCGCCGAACAGGGCTTCCAGCGTCTGCTGCTGCAGGCCACCGGTCTGGGGACGAGGCTGACCGGGCTGCGGCGGAACCAATGTGAAATCGGGCGGGATGACCAGTGGTGGCTGGCGCGAAACCGCGAATTCATCGGGCCGGTCGCGGTCGAACAGCCCGGTGGAACCGCATGCGGTCAGGCTGGCCAGCGAAACAAGGCTGATGGCGACGGTCGATTTACGCATGATTATGTCCCTCAAAAATCTCTTGTGGAGCCTGATAGCGCGCTCCTGTCACAGGTCAACTTTCGTCAAGCTGAACATGGTCTTTTGTCTCCGGCTTCTTTTCGCGGATTAACAGCGCCCGCGCAAGCAGGATCACCACCCCGATGCTGATACAGGCATCGGCGAGGTTGAAAATCAGGAACGGCCGGAAGTCGCCGATATGCAGGTCGGCAAAGTCTGCGACATAGCCCAGCCGCGCGCGATCAACGATATTGCCCATCGCGCCACCCAGGATCAGGCCCAGCGCGACAATATCCCATTTCGCCTTTTCGCGGTTCATCCACAGGAAGACTGCGATCCCGATCAGACCGGTCAGCGCCACCAGCGCCCAGCGCTGCAAGTCGCTGGAAGCGGTGAGAAAACCCATCGAAACCCCGTAATTCTGCGCCCAGGTCAGGTTGAAGAACGGCAGCAGCTCGATCTGTCCCCTGGCTGGCAGCTGCAGCGGCTCCATCACCAGAAATTTGCTCAGCTGGTCGAGGCCAAAGATCAGGAACGCAATGGCCAGTCCGGCGCGGCGATATTTTTTGATTCTATCAGTGTCAGTCATTTCATTTTCCGTTCGTGTCGAGCGCAGTCGAGACACATTGGCGGGGCGAAGAAGGTCTCTCGACTTCGCTCGAGACGAACGGCAAGAATATCACGCGCCCAAAACCTCGGCACAACGATCACACAGCGCGCCATCCTCTTCCACTTCCGGCAACAACCGCCAGCAGCGCCCGCATTTGTGGTTATCGGTCTTGCTCACGCCAATCGCATCGCCATTACTGACATCCGCGACAATCGCCAGCTCGGCAAATTCGTCTGTGCCGATCGGCAGGTCGGCCATGGGATAGACGACCTCCGCTTCCAGGCTCGACCGGATCGTCTTCTCCCGCCGCAGCGGTTCGATCGCCTCGGTAACCTTTTCACGGGCGGCGCGGATGGTCTGCCATTTTGCCGCCAGTTCGGGGTCGGCCCAGCCTGCATCCACCTCGGGCCATTCCTTGAGATGGATCGAATCCGCCTCATCCGCAAACCGGCTCTGCCAGATTTCCTCGGCGGTAAACACCAGCACCGGCGCGATATAGCGGGTGAGGGCGTGGAACAATATGTCCATCACCGTCCGGTAGGCCATGCGCTTCGGATCATCCGGCGCATCGCAATAGAGGCAATCCTTGCGGATATCGAAGAAGAAGGCGCTGAGATCCTCCTGCGCAAAGCCATTCAATGCCCGCATATAGGGACCGAAGGCGAAATCATTCACATGCTGCTTCAGTTCGGCATCCACTTCCGCCAGCCGGTGCAGGATATAGCGTTCCAGCTCCGGCATATCGGCCACTGCGACCCGCTCGGCATCGGTGAAATCACCCAGCCCGCCCAGCATATAGCGGAACGTATTGCGCAGCTTCCGGTAGCTGTCCGAAACCCCCTTCAGGATTTCATCACCGATCCGGTGGTCCTCGGTAAAATCGACACTCGCCGCCCACAGCCGCAATATATCCGCGCCCTGGACATCGATGATCTTCTTCGGATCGAGCGTGTTGCCCAGCGACTTGGACATTTTCTTGCCGGTCTTGTCGAGCGTCATGCCATGGGTCAGCACCGCCTTGTAGGGCGCCCGGCCCCGCGTACCGCAGGACTCCAGCAGGCTGGACTGGAACCAGCCGCGATGCTGATCGCTGCCTTCCAGATAAAGGTCCGCCGGTGACTGCTGCTCCGGCCATTTGCCGCTCTCCAGCACAAAGGCATGGGTGCAGCCGCTGTCGAACCAGACGTCAAGAATATCGGTGATCACTTCATAATCGTCGAGCGCATGGTCTTTGCCGAGAAATAACTGATGATCGGCGTTGAACCAGGCATCGGCCCCGCCGGTCTTGAACGCTTCGATGATCCGCGCATTGACCGCCGGATCATTGAGATATTCGCCGCTCTTGCGATCAACATAAAGCGCAATCGGCACGCCCCAGGCCCGCTGGCGCGACAAGACCCAGTCGGGCCGGCCCTCGACCATCGATTCCAGCCGCCGCCGCCCGCGCTCCGGCACAAAGCGCACCTTGTTGCGAATTTCGTCCAGCGCGACATCGCGAAGGGTCGCCCCTCCACCATGCTGCGCATGGTCCCCCTCCCCGTCGCTGCGCGCCAGGGAGGATGTCTCACCTTTTCCTCCCTGCGCCGAAGGCGTGGGGAGGGGGACCGCCGCAGGCGGTGGAGGGGCCGAAAGCGGCGCATCCATCGGCACAAACCATTGCGGCGTGCAGCGATAGATGATCTTCGCCTTCGACCGCCAGCTGTGCGGATAGCTGTGGGTAAAATCGGCGCTGGCGGAGAGCAGCGCACCCGCTTCGCGCAAGTCCGAACAGATCGGGCCTTCCGGGCCGTTGAAATTCTTGTTGATCACGCCGCCGGAACGCTCGTCGCCGCGCGGCAACCATTCCCAGTCCTCGCGATAGACGCCATCGGCCTCGACCGCGAACACCGGATTGATGCCATTGGCCTTGCACAGATCGAAATCATCCTCGCCATGGTCCGGCGACATATGCACCAGACCGGTACCGGCATCGGTGGTGACGAAATGCGACCCATCGAGAAACGGGCGCGGCTTGGTGTAGAATTCGCTGTCCGGGAATTTGTCCGCCATCGGGTGTTTTGCGGTTGCTCCTTGCAGATGCTCTCCAAGAATGGCTTCGTCCGGGACTAGTTCGCAGTCAACACCCTCCGGAAGAGACTTTCTGATCCGTTCTGTTACATTTCGGACGATTTCTGGGTCTGTTGCGATAAGAAAATTTCTATTGTGATTGTTTCTCAAGTATTCATTAAAGGCCGCCATTTTCACAGGATCATTCAATATTTCGGACGGTATTGAGCTATTATCAACTGAGAAAAGTAACGAGTAGATGGAGTATTCTATTCCTTTGCCAAAAGCTAAAGCTTGGTTGACAGGGATCGTCCAGGGAGTGGTGGTCCAGATCAAAGCTTCAACTTTTTCAAGCGTCAGTTCTGGCCAGTTCGGCGCGTCAACAATCTCGAACGCCACATCGATCTGCGTCGAGACGATATCCTCATATTCCACCTCGGCCTCGGCCAGCGCGGTCTTCTCGACCGGCGACCACATCACCGGCTTGGCGCCGCGATAGAGCTGGCCGGCTTCGGCGAATTTCAGCAGTTCGGCGACAATCGCCGCCTCGGCATCATAGTCCATCGTCAGATAGGGCTTGTCCCACTGCGCCAGGATGCCGAGCCGCTTGAACTCCTCGCGCTGCACATTCACCCAATGGTCGGCATAAGTCCGGCATTCGGCACGGAATTCGCTGGCCGGTACCTCGTCCTTGTTGCGCTTCTTCTTGCGATATTCTTCCTCGATCTTCCACTCGATCGGCAGCCCGTGACAGTCCCAGCCCGGAACATAGGGCGCGTCCTTGCCGAGCAGCGACTGTGACCGAACCACCAGATCCTTCAGCGTCTTGTTGAGGCTGTGGCCGATATGGATATTGCCATTGGCATAAGGCGGGCCGTCATGCAGGATGAATTTCTCGCGCCCGGCCCGCGCCTCGCGCAGCTTTTCATAGAGACCAATCTTCTGCCAGTGCGCCAGAATCGCCGGCTCCTTTTGCGCAAGGCCGGCTTTCATCGGGAAATCGGTTTTCGGCAGGAAAACCGTGTCTTTATAATCTGCTTTGGGATCGGTCATGATCGCGGGGATTAGGGGAGGCGAGGCGCCGGTGCAAGCGGGATTTGTGCGCTGCGAGAGCCTTCCATCGGCTTCGTCATTGCGAGGGCTGAAAGCCCGCGGCAATCCAGTGCGGCAAGCGACGCCCTGGATTGCTTCGCTGCGCTCGCAATGACGAACAGTGCTGACTAAACCAGCAACACTCGCTGCAATCCTGTTGCCTTTCTACCATTGGTGTTCTGAAAACCGTTCGTGGTGAGCCTGTCGAACCACGCCTCTCGTCGCAAGGCGCCCTTCGACAAGCTCGGGACGAACGGTACTCCCCGGTAAGCCGGGCCCTTGGTTCGACAGGCTCCCGACTGACGGGCATAGGCGATCAGCGCACAAGCGCCGGCCCGACCTGCCGGATATCCTCGACCATCACATAGCCATTATAGCTGCTCGGAATCTCGGCGAGTTGCGCGCCCTGGGTCAGGCCGCGGCCGGAGCGGTCCTTGTCCATTGGGCCGGTAATCAGGATGCGCGCCCCGGCCGCCTCCATCCGCGCAATCGTGCGATTGGGCCAGCCGGCCATCACCCACTGATAATCCAGCGGCACCACCAAAGTGCGCTCGCGGCAGCTGTCCGGCATTATTCCGAACCAGCCCATCCAGGCATAGTCCCTGGTACAGGCCTTGATTTCCCCGGTTGTCCAGGTCCACGCGCCGGGAAACAGCTGGCGCATCCGCTCAACCGGTCCCTCGGCCCCGTAAAAGCCGTCGCCTTCCTTTACCGGGTCGCGCGCGGCTCCTTTCAGGATCGCCGCCAGCTGATCGGCTTCTGCCGCATCCTTGCTCTTGAAATTGAACAGGAACGGCTTGCCGCTCTCCGCCGCCAGTGCCTCTTCCACCGTCGGGATCTTGCCAATGCCCTTGCCGCGCAGCGGAAAGCTCCTGCCGCCATCGGCGCTGTAGCCATGGCCAATATCGAGCCGCTTCAGTTGCGCCAGCGTCAGGTCCCGGGTATCGCCCTTGCCGTTGGTCCGGCAATCGACCGTCCAGTCGTGAAACAAGACCATCCGGCCATCGCGGGTCGGCGCGACATCGACCTCCACCATATCCGCCTTAGCCGTGACCGCAGCGCGGATCGAATGAATGCTGTTCTCGAATATCTCCAGCTTGTCCTGGCCGGGCAGCATCCGCACTGCGGTGCAGTCATCCCGGCCGACGCCGGTTGGATCGTAGAGATGATGCACGCCGCGATGGGCGATCATCTTGAGATTGCCTGCCGGGTCGGGCGCCCAGCGTGAACTGTTCAGCAAAAGCCCCAGCACCAGAAGAATCCACAAGCCGCCGATTCCCCGGAGCAATGCCCGCTTCATGCAAGCAATGTCCTCGCTCGCTCGCAATCCTGCTCCATCTGAACTTTCAGCGCATCCAGATCGTCAAACTTCTCTTCGCCGCGCAGGAAATGGTGCAGCTCGACCTCAATCGTCTGGCCGTAGAGGTCTTCCGCAAAATCGAAGAAATGGGGTTCGAGCAGTTCTTTCGGGGGGTCGAACATCGGTCGCACGCCGAGGCTCGCCGCGCCGTTCAGCACCCGGCCATCGGGCAGGCGGCCCTTGACCGCATAGATGCCATATTTCGGGCGCAGATATTGGCCCATGTCGATATTGGCGGTCGGATAGCCCAGTTCCCGCCCGTTCTTGTCGCCGTGGATCACCTTGCCCTGGATCGCAAAAGGCCGGGTCAGCAGCCGGTTCGCTTCCTCGCAATGGCCTTCCTTCAGCGCCGCCCGGATTCGGCTGGAGGAGATCACATCGTCGCTGTCGCTGATCGGCCGCACCGCTTCGCTTTTCAGCCCATGCGCCGCACCGACCTCGCGCAGCAGGTCGATATTGCCCTTGGCGCCCTTGCCAAAGGTGAAATCGGCACCGGTCACCACGCCGGCCGCGCCAAAGCGCTCGACCAGCAGCTCGGTGATAAAATCCTCCGCCGTCGTACCCGCCAGTCCGGCGTTGAATTCAAAAACCAGCATCGCGCTCGCGCCCGCATCGCAGAACAGCCGCTGGCGCTGGTCGAGACTGGTCAGGCGAAAGGGCGGCAGGTCGGGCTTGAAAAAGCGCACCGGATGCGGATCAAAGGTCGCGATAATCGCTGGCCGGCCTTCGTCCCGCGCCCAGTTCAGCGCCTTGCCGGCAACCGCCTGATGGCCGAAATGAAAGCCGTCAAAATTGCCCAGCGCCAGAATCGCTCCGCGCAGGTCGCCTTCGATCCGGTCATGTCCGTTCAGTCTGATCATCGAATCGCTATCGCGGGATTTTCCATTTGGTTCAACAAGTTCGTCATGCCGGGGCAGGCCGGTCTCTATTCCGTCACCAGCTCGCGGGCATCGGCCCCCGGCTTGACCACCAGCGGCGTTTCCGGGGTCACCGGTCCCTGCGGCATTGTGGCGACCGGCATTGGCTCCACACCCGCCCTGATGACCCGCAGCGCATTGAGTCCCATCACCGCCCGGATTTCCGCCTCGGTAAAGCCGGCGTCGATCAGCGCCTGGGTGATCTGGACAATCCGGCTGGTGTCAAATCTTGTCGTCACCGCGCCGTCAAAATCGCTGCCCAGGGCGACATGCTCGATCCCGACCAGATCGCGGACATGCCTGACTGCCTTGGCCACAGTCTTGGGATCGGTATCGCACATCGCGCCATCCCAGTAGCCGAGGCCAATGACCCCGCCGGTGGCCGCGACGCCCCTGATCTCCGCATCGGTCAGATTGCGATTGACCCCGCACACCGCCTGCACACCGCCATGGCTGGAGACCACCGGACGCCGCGCCATCTTGAGAATATCGGCAACCGTTGCATGGCTCGAATGGGCGATATCGACGATCATCCCCTTCTGCTCCATGTCGCGGACGATGGTCCGGCCGAATTTGGTCAGTCCGCCCTTTTTCTCGCCGTGCATCGATCCGGCCAGTTCATTGTCGAAAAAATGCACCAGCCCCGCCATCCGCATGCCCGAGTCATAAAGCTTCTGGAGATTCTCAAGCTTGCCTTCCAGCGTCTGCAGCCCCTCTGCCGAGAACAGCACGCCGATCGGCCGCCGGTTGCGGGCGCGAAATTCGACCAGCCCGTCGACGTCGGCGGAATTGCTGATCTTGGCCAGCGCCCCAGCCGAATCCTTCACCGCCCGGTCCAGCTTTTGCGCGTGATAGAGTTGCCGCTCGAGCAGCGAGAACCATGTCCGCATCGGCTGCAGCTGCGCGATCGCCAGCATGGTGATATTGTCTGTGTCGGCGCTGTTGCTGTCATAATTCTGGCCGCGCGGGGTCTTGGTCACGCTGGAGAATATCTGCAGCCCGACATTGCCCTGCTGCATCCGTCTCAGGTCGATATGGCCATAGGTGACGGGGTCGGTGATCTTGCGCTGCCACAATAATGTGTCGCCGTGCAGATCGACGATCATCAGGCTGTCATGCAGCCGCTGCGCCTCTGCGCTGATCTCCGGTAGTGGCTTGCCGTCGACCATATTGGTCTGCTTTTCGAACCAGGCCGGCCCGAAGATCAGGAATGCGACGATGGCAACCGCGATCAGACCGAGAAGAGCCAGCGCGACTTTCTTCATGGCAGTTTTCGCTTCAGCGTAACAAAGCTGTAGGCCGGCTTGCCGTTTTTCGCTTCATGATCCTCGCGCGCCGTTTCTTCCCAGACCGCCTTGTCGAAGGCTGGCATTTTGGTATCGCCCTCGGGCTCGCTGTGCACTTCGGTCAACTCGATCCGGTCGGCGCGGTTCAGAAAGGCCTTGTAGATCTGTGCGCCGCCAATCACTGCGATATGCGGCGCATTGGCCATTTTCAGTGCTTGTTCGACGCTATCCGCGACATCCGCGCCATCGCCTTCCCAGTTAGTGTCCCGGCTGAGCACGATATGGCGTCGGCCCGGCAACAGGCCAGGCAGGCTGTCAAAAGTCTTGCGTCCCATGATCATCGGCTTGCCCATCGTCATGGTCTTGAATCGCCTCTGATCCTCCGGCAGGTGCCACGGAATGCTGTCGCCGTTGCCGATCACGCCATTGTCGGCGCGGGCAAGAAAGAAAATGATTTCAGGATGGTTCATAGGCGACGCCTAGCGCAGTTCCGGCGGACTGCAAATTAGAAATATGTTTTGGTGACATGACCCATTTTGCGGCCCGGCCTAGTCTCGCCCTTGCCATAGAGATGCAGGTGATTGGCGCCGTCGGCCAGCAGTGCCTGCCATTCGTCCGCCTGTGGCCCGATCAGATTGTGCATCTCGACCCGACTCGCCGCCAGCCCGGTGTCGCCGAGGGGCAGGCCGCAGATCGCCCGGATATGATTCTCGAACTGGCTGGTGACCGCGCCTTCGATCGTCCAGTGGCCGCTATTGTGCACGCGCGGGGCCATCTCGTTGAAGACCGGCCCGGCTTCGGTGGCAAAAAATTCGCAGGTCAGCACGCCGACATAGTCCATCGCCTCGGCCATCCGGGCGGCCAGCGCCCGGGCCGCGTCCTGCTGTGCCAGGATGGCATCGGGGGCGGGTGCGGTCGAGATGGCCAAAATCCCGTCCTCATGGACATTGTGGGGGGTGTTCCAGAAGCGGACTTCGCCGTCCTGTCCGCGCACCAGGATCACCGAAAATTCGTGGGAAAAGGTCACGAAACCTTCGGCAACACAGGGCTTTCCGGCCACCGCCTGCCAATGATCTTCGAGATCGTCTCCCGGCCTTATGCGGGACTGTCCCTTGCCGTCATAGCCCATGCGAATTGTCTTCAGGATCGCCGGGGTGCCGATCTCTGCTATTGCAATGTCAAGCGTGGCGCGATCGCTGACTTCCGCAAAGGGCGCCGTGGTGCCACCATGATCGCGGGCAAAGACTTTCTCGGCGATCCGGTTCTGCGCGATATCCAGCGCGGCAATCGGCGGATGCAGCGGTGCGCAGTCCCGAATCTTCTGCAGCGGACCGACCGGCACATTTTCAAATTCGAATGTGACCACGTCGCAGCTTTCGGCAAAGCGGGTGAGGGCCGCGACATCGTCATCCTGGGCGCATGTGAACTCGGCGGCCACTTCGGCGGCGACGCTGTTCGCATTGGGCGCATAGACATGACAGCGATAGCCCAGTTGCGCCGCTGCCACGCTCAGCATCCGGCCAAGCTGGCCGCCGCCCAATATGCCGATGGTTGATCCGGGAGCAAGTGTGCGCATAGGGATGGTTATGCGGGCTCGTCGGCGACGGCGTCGGTCTGCGCCGCGCGCCAGGCGTCCAGCCGCTCTGCCAGCGCCGGATCGGAATTGGCGAGTATCGCTGCTGCCAGCAGCGCCGCATTTTTCGCGCCCGCGTCGCCGATCGCCAGCGTTCCGACGGGGATGCCCGCGGGCATCTGGGCAATCGAGAGCAGGCTGTCGATGCCGCTCAGTGCCTTGGACTGAATGGGTACTCCGAGCACCGGAAGCCGGGTCATCGAGGCCGCCATGCCGGGCAGATGGGCGGCCCCGCCGGCCCCCGCAATGATGACTTTCAGGCCGCGTTCCGCCGCCGAAGTCGCATAGTCATAGAGGCGGCCAGGGGTGCGGTGTGCCGAGACGATCTTCTTCTCGTGCGCTATGTGCAGTGCGTCCAGAATGTCGCTGGCGAGTTTCATCGTCGCCCAGTCGGACTGGCTACCCATGATTATTCCAACCGGAGGAGGTGCTTCGACCATTTCTGCCCCTGACAAATACTGCGGAAGCAAAGCCGTTTAGTCGGGAATGTCTGACGACGCAATGACGCTTATGGTGCCAGTGAAAATTCCTGATGCCGGGCCTGCACTTGCCCGATGAGTTCGGTTTCCGGGATGCGGGACGCAATTATAGGCCCGTTCTCCGAATAACCTGTTGTGTTTTAAAATATGCATAAATATAATTTGAATCAGAACTAGGGATCGCAAATAAAATGCAACCAGATCGAGCGGGGCATCCTCCAAATTGCGGACAATGCGCCATATTAAGGCGGGAAATAGTTGTTCTGAAAGAGCAGCTGGCTGAAATGAAGCAGCACGCCTATCATGATGCGCTGACCGGACTTTCAAACCGTCGTCTTTTTGTTGAGAGCCTTCAGGACCGCGTCGCAAGATGCCAGCGATATGGCGACAATTGTGCGGTTTTGTTCGTCGACGTCGACAATCTGAAGGCGGTCAATGACGAACATGGCCATTCCGTCGGAGACGCATTGCTCGTCCGGTTGTCCGAAATATTGAAAGGGCATATCCGGACATCGGATGTTGTAGCGCGAATTGGCGGCGATGAATTCGCGCTGCTGCTCGACAACCTGAACGGCGATCAGGTGGCGGACAAGATCGACTTTCTCCTTGAACAATTCCGCAATGAAAATTTTGTCTACGACGGCAAGAAATTGCCTTTCGGTGCTTCGATCGGCTATTGTTTCGTGGGTCCAAGGGACACGACGGAGGGCCTCATGTCCCGCGCCGATGCCGCCATGTACCGAGCGAAAGACGAGTCCAGATAAGGCCTTCGCAGAGGAGGGAGATCGCACCAGTCGACAGGCGTATATCGGATTCCCTGCGTCTGGTGGAAGTTCAGGATGCCGAAGAAACGTTTCGGCTCACTCGGCGACGGTTCAGTTGCAATACCGCAAATACGGCGACCCAATATTCCATTTTACTAATCCCGCAAAATACCATCTGACTAATCATGTAAAATAGGAAATTATTGTTTTATTTATAAAATTGTTCCACAAACAGATATTATCGGTCTCGTATATTTTTCAGTATCAATGTAAGTTCTAAAAGAAGGACTTTAGTAGATGGAGCCGCACAATTATCAGGATACACTCACCGGCATTTCAAACCGGCGCTTTTTCGTAGAAAACCTCGACTGCCGGCGTCAGCGATGCGTGGAAAATGGCGACAATTGCGCTATATTGTTTGTCGATGTCGAAAATTTGAAAGCGGTCAACACCGCTTATGGGCGCACTGTCGGGGATGCGTTATTGATGCGCGTGGCAAAAATTTTGAAACAGCACATCCGGGAAGCGGATGTGGCAGCCCGCATCGGTGGAGACGAGTTTGGTCTGTTGCTCGAACATTTGAACGGAGATCAGGTCGAGGACAAGATCGCTTTCCTCCTCGCCCAGCTTCACGGCGAACACATCTTCCATGCCAGCGAGAAGATTCCTCTCGGTGCCTCCATAGATTATTGCTGCATGGGCCCGCAGGATACGACCGACGGACTAATGTCGCGGGCGGAATTCACGAGCTATCGGTCAAAAGACAGGCCTGCCTTGCCGCCGGAACTATCGCTCTGATAGATAATAGCGTTCGATCTCGTTAAGATCGTCGTCCAGCTCATAGATAATCGGCTGGCCGGTCGGTATTTCCAGTCCCGGGATCTCGTCGTCCGGAATTTTGGACAGATGCTTGACCAGCGCGCGCAAGCTGTTGCCATGCGCCGAGATCAATATGCGTTTGCCATTCTGCAATTCAGGGGCAATCCGGCTTTTCCAGTAGGGCAATACCCGTGCAATCGTATCCTTCAGGCTTTCCGTCGACGGCACTTCAATGCCCTTGTAGCGCGGGTCGCTGGACATCTGATAGGGACTGTCCGAAGCCATGGGCGGCGGCGGTGTATCAAAACTGCGGCGCCAGATATGGACCTGTTCGTCGCCATGCTGCTCGCGGGTTTCCTGCTTGTTGAGACCCGTCAGGCCGCCGTAATGGCGCTCGTTGAGCCGATAGTTTTTCTCCACCGGCAGCCACAGTCGGCCCATTTCCTCGAGTGCGAGGTTGAGCGTCTTGATCGCCCGCGTCTGGACGCTGGTGAAACAGGCATCCGGATCGATGCCGCGTTCTTTCATCAGCTGCCCGGCGGCCTTTGCCTCCTCAACGCCCTTTTCGGTGACATCGACATCCCACCATCCGGTAAAGCGGTTTTCGAGATTCCATTGCGACTGGCCGTGGCGGAGAAGGATGAGTTGCGGCATTGATGGTCCTTAAGCTTGTTTCAATCACCCCTAGCGGCGATGACAGGGGCCGCCAAGAGTGATTTCGGATGATTATCGGGAACCCTTGTCGTCAGGAGTGTGGAAAGCCAGTGGGATCGAGCCAAAGTGCGGGCGCGCCATTTTTGCCCGCTGACGGCAACGGGCTGCTCAGCGGCTGATCCTCGCTGCCGTTACGGCAACTGCCGGAAACGGGCGTGTCATTTTTGCATCTGTCTTTGAAAAGGGTCCCGGCAAGCGGTATTTCAACCTCGATTCGATGTAACATTTTTGCAACGTTTGTGTGGGAATCGTTGCTTGTCTGCGCCTCTCCGCTTGATCTAACGGCTCAATTAAACGACGGACGGCGCCCCACAGCTGTCGTAAATACAAGCCATCCCCCAGCAAAATGGCGATGACGACCACGAGTTCAACAGGAGTAAATATGAAAACCTTCAATAAATTTCTGATGGCGGCGCTTTGCACGTCCGCCATGACCACCCCCGCCTTGGCCCAGGATCAGGCCCCGGATAGTGCGCAGCAGGCAGAATCCTATGATGATAATGTGATCATCGTCACCGCGACCCGTCGTGCGCAGGATGTGCAGGCCATTCCTCTCGCCGTGACCGCCGTAAGCCCGGTTCAACTCGAACGCCAGGGCGTGGTCAGTGTCAGCCAGATCACCAATGTCTCCTCCAGCTTCTCCACCTCGAACGCGCAATTGGCGTCGGGTTCCGTCGTGCTTCGCATCCGCGGTGTCGGCACAACCTCTAACAATATCGGTTTTGAATCGGCTGTCGGTATCTTCATCGACGGCGCCTATCAGTCCCGTCCGGGTGTCGCGCTTTCCGAATTTGTCGACGTCGAGCGCGTGGAAGTGCTGCGTGGCCCACAGGGCACGCTGTTCGGTCGCAACACCTCGGCCGGTGCTCTCAACATCACCAACGTTCGTCCCGACCTCAGCGAATTCGGCGGTTTCGCCAATGCCACCTATGGCAATCGCGATCTCTACGGCGTCCAGGGTGCGGTCAATGTGCCGATCGTTCAGGACAAGCTCGCTCTGCGCGTCACCGGCGCCTATCGCGAACGCGACGGCTATGTCACCGTGGTTGACGGCAGTGGCGCAAAGATCGGCGAATCGAACGGCACCGACCAGTATCTGGTCCGTGCCCAGCTCGGCTTCGAAAGCGACAGCGGCATCCGCGGCCGTCTGATCGGCGACTATGCCAAGAGCTCTGCCGGTTGCTGCACGCCTGTCGAAGTCCTGAAATCCCCGCTGGAAACGTCAGGCCTGTTCGCTGCTGTCGGACTGGGTCCTCGTGGCGGCATGGCGGCACCGGTTGTTCCGTCGAGCCCGTTCGATACGACCAATGCTCAGGTTGCGGTCGACAACCGCATCGCGACCGCCAATTTTGCGCCACAGACGAAATTTGATCAATGGGGCGTCACTGGCGAAATCGAAGTGCCCCTGGGTGATGTCGCCGACCTGATCTATATCGGATCCTATCGCGAATATGACGCCGTCGAAGCCTATGATTCCGATTTCTCGGCGCTTGACGTGTTCAACGTCACCGACAACCAGACCTCGATCGAAACCATGACCCACGAACTGCGGGTCCAGGGCGAAGCCTTTGACGGAGCCCTGAACTGGCTCGTCGGCGGATATTATTCCAAGGAAGATATCTCGCAGAGCGTGTCATTTGCGCTCGGCGCGGACTTCGACCGGCTCGTCGGTGCCACCCTGGCCGGTGCTACCGGAGGTGCCAGCCTGAATCCGGCTATACCCCGTCTACCTCAGGATCCGAAAATCTGCGGGATTGATGACGCGAAAGTTGTCGGTGACCTGATCGCGGAAGACGTGCCATTGTTTCGGCACGTTTTGAGTTAGGAACCCCAGGATCGCTGC
>Ga0207896_1000005_pt1 | contig 115478 bp, 104 predicted proteins | sample LinPmetageLP36_FD_184049 | JGI IMG/M metagenome (GOLD analysis project Ga0207896, IMG submission 184049) | Marine viral communities from the Pacific Ocean - LP-36 (SPAdes) | ecosystem: Environmental > Aquatic > Marine > Oceanic | place: Pacific Ocean | collected 2010-06-15 | reverse complement strand
TTCTTTTAAATCTGTTGGTAGAAGAAGGTCTAGGCCAGCTTTAAACACGACTTGTTTTTCTCCATTTTTAAATAATATAAGAGTAGGTGCCATACGTACTCTGTATTGTTTCTTAGTCTTTGGCGAATCAGCTATATTTACCCTGTAATAAGTAGCGTTTTCAATCTTGTTCCAATCAGCAAAACAATTCTCAGCGTTAAACTCAGCCCAAAATTCTACTAATATAGTTTCACTTTCGCTGTCGTCAAAAGCAGAACCAATAACTGTGTCTTCAAAACTTTTGTCATCTAACCAGTATTCCGAAGGAACATCTGACTGACTAAAGCAAACCGTAGTAAATAAAATTAAAATAAAATTTTTCATTATTGTCCTTTTTTAATTTCGTAAATTCTTTCTTCTAGCTTATCTAATTTGTCTAGTATAGATTCTACATCTTCTTGCGTGTCCATTATTGTTTGTCGAATTAATTCATCTTTTAAATCATATTCAATTCTCTCAATTGTTGGTTTTGGCATCTTCATAGCCAAAGCTATATCAGATTGTAAAACAAAGTACATACTTGATAGCGATATTACGCCTCCAATTATGATTCCTAAAGTTTTTAAGTCTAATGTAACTTTTGTTCCCTCTCCTATTTGTGGTGCACCCATATCTTATTTAAATGTAAAGTTTACGCCAAATGTAGTTTGAAATAATTCACTATCCCACATTTTACTATATTCTCCCTCAGCAAATATGCCTAAGCTTTTGTTTAACTTCCAACCAACACTTAAGCCTGCTGAATAATCTTCCCACTGTTCTGGCTTAGCATCTCTTGGTAAACCACCTTTACCCCAATTATTTCTGTTTAAGTAAGAAATCCTTTTGTTACCTTGTATGTACTGATGATAAGGTAATATGTAGTTAGCGTAAGCATGTAGCCAGAACTTACCTTTGTTGTGGTAATAGTCAGCTCCTACTATTGGAGCTATCTCACCAAACTCAGCTAATCCGTTCCATCTTTCTTGATTGTATCTGTTCATTAACTCTGTAAATACTTGCTCTCTAAACTCAAGATCAGTGTGAGCTACTATTTCTCCATTTTCATCTTTCCATATCCAGTCTCCAACTTCTTGTCCGCTATAAACATCTGTGTAAGTTGTGTAATGATCTGTGTAACCGTACTGAAATCCTAAAGTATACCAAGGGTTAATTGGGTTATCAAACTCATCAGTCTCGTTTAACCATATTTCAATAGGGTTGTAACCATATGCTCTTTCATGACCTCTTGCTATAACTCCTGCTGATACAGAAAACTTTTCACCTATTGGTAATCTAGCTCTTGCTTCAACTGAGAAGAATTTTAAACCGATCTTATCTACTTCTCTACTTTGTATTTTAAAAATGTGATTTTTTCCAGTATGTTTTATAAATAAATTATGATTCTGAAACTCTTCACCTCTCCATCTTTCTTTCTCAAAATGTATTTGATATTCTAATCCTTTAAAAGCAGATGTGGGAGCAGAGAATGCTAGTTGCTCTTCTGTCCCATCATAATAGTTTCTAGGTTTTCTTTCATAATTAAACCTTGCAAGTTTTCTTATACCAATACCTATTCTATAATCGAATAGATATTTAGGTGTATTATCTACTACAACTGGTATATCATATAAGCTTCCGTTCTCTCCTGTTCTAACAAAGTAAGTAGACTCTGAAGCTTCAATAGAGTTAGAAACATCTCCAGCAGCATAAAGAGTACCATACGTTAAGAAGTCATCATAGAAAGACTTTAATAAAGTCTTTTTTACTTCTTGTCCTGATATAGATACAGAAATAAGGACAGTTACTATAAAGAGAATTGTTTTTTTCATATTTTAATTTCCACCACGTTTAATAGTAGGGGGTTTTGATGATCTTATTACAGACGTGTTATTATAAACAGGTCTTGGGTTAGTATTAGGTCTAACGTAAACTCTAGGTTTACTAATGTTGTTGTTGTTGTTGTTTATGTTGGGGTTATTAGGGTTGTTATAAACTCTAATGTTTTTATTATCAATTTTTACACGTAAATTTGTAACAATTCTTTCTAGTTTAGTTTCTTTAACATTAACTCTTGGTTTAGTTGACTCAATCATTGATGATTGTCCTATTCTATCTTGTATAGACATAGTACTACCTCTTCTACCATTAATGTAAGCTGTAGTATATCTTTGACTTCTATTCCATATTGCATTGTAACCTTGGTTATCCCAAGGGCCGTTGTACCAACTATACTGTGAGTAACCCCAGTTAAAGGGTCTATTCCAGCCATAATAGCTAGATTGAAATGGATAATTAAATGCCCAATCTGTCCAATATTGAGTACTGTTCCAATAAATATCAAATGCATTATAAGGTCTCCAACGATTAAAACTATAGTTAGACATGTACCAACCATAAGGTTGACTCATTGCATATTGAGCAAAATCCCATCTAAATTTAAAATCTTTTCTAAGAAGTCTATTTAATTGAAATTCATTATCTATTATTCTTATTTCCGGCTCATGATTTAAAGTACTTATTTGATATGTAGGTGAGCAACTAAATGCCAATACGCATATCAACGCAAGAATGCATTGTTTCATATAATTTAAGTTTAAGGTTGGTTTTAACACTTGTAGAACTTAAGTGTATATACAAATATACTTGTTGTAATCTGAAGCACCAAACATTTGTATTAATATTTTTGCTTAATATAGCATAAACCTGTAACTTTGTATTATAAAATCAACAGATATGCCTTATAGTTTTAGTTACTACAAAGAAGAGTTATTACAATGGTTCAAAAACAATGTTTCTAACCACTTACGCATTCTAGATGTAGGACCTGGAGTAGGTACTTATGCAGATTTATTAGTTAATGAAAACTATAGAATTGATGCAGTAGAGATCTTTCCTCCTTACATTCAGAAATATGATCTTATAAATAAGTATGATAACGTATTTATAGGAGACATCTGTACATTTGATATAACAGACTATGATTTTATTATACTAGGAGATGTATTAGAACATATCCCCAAAGATGATGCCATAAAATTATATAGTAGTTTTATAGAACAAGGAAAAGAAATATTAGTAGCTGTACCATTTGAAATGGAACAAGGAGAACATGAAGGTAATATATATGAAACTCACCATCAAGTAGATCTTACCCCTCAAGTTATGAGAGAAAGATATCCAGAACTTAAATGTATAAAAGAAATTAATGACTATGGATATTATTGTTACTTACTTAACAAAGCTGAGAACTTATATGTGTTATATGCAAATACTTCCTATTATGATACCGTGTGTCAAGCAGTTAAGTCTATTAATAATGTTACCAATACTCCTGTAGTAGTATATCTATTAAATGATAACAGAAAAGTACCAGGAGCTGAAACAGTTAAATGGGGATATAAAGGATTTGATGTTAAGCAGACAGAGTACATAGATCGTAATGACAGTAGAGTATATGATCTTTTGATTCAAAGACCATCTATCATTAAACATGCCTTGAATAATTATGGTAATAAGGTTGCATATATTGACTCAGATACTGTAGTTACACCACACATAGATAAGATCTTTGATTACATACCTACCGACTCATCTCATCCCTACTTTACAAAAGGTATATATGATTACCTATTTATAAACGGTAGAGGAGGTGTAGAAACTAGAGAAGAATTACATAAGAGTTTAGAGCACCCAGCTTGTGAACTATTCGGTGTAGATCAATCTAATCGATGGAAATACCATCAAACGGGGTATTTTGTAGCAGTGAACTCATGTATGGACTTCTTAGATGAGTGGGAGTGGATGTGTAATCATCCTAAAGTAAAAGCTAACCCTCAGTACTATGCACCTTACCATGAGGAAACTCTTGTTAATGTATTGTTGTGGAAGTATAATATTCAAGATGGATTACCTTACATGTACATAAACTATACTAAGTCTATAGATGTAAGTGAACTACCTTTTAATGGAGAAGATCAATACTTAGCTGAATGGACTAGGTTACCTAGGAAAGAAGAAGAACTTATGGCTTTACATGGAGAGAAACGTGCACTCTTTATGAAGTATACTATGGATCAATTTAAGAAAAGAATATTATTTTTAGCTCCTCATCTATCAACCGGTGGAATGCCTGCCTTTCTTTTAAAAAGAATACAAGCTTTGAAAGATCACTACACAATCACTGTAGTAGAACATAGAAACTTTAGTGATGATTTTATAGTACAGAAAAATAAGATTAAAGAATTAGTAGATAACTTCTATACATTAGGTGAAGATAAAACTGAGCTTCAGAGTATTATATCTTCTGAGCGTATAGATATAGTGCACATAGATGAGATGTCTGAAAGTCTAGGAGATAAAGAACTAATGGATAATTTATATTGTAACTGCAGAAGCTATAGAATAATAGAGACTTGTCACAATATATCATTTAATCCAGATACAGAAAAGAAATATCATCCTGATGCATATGCATTTTGTACACCTCATCACCTAACTACGTTTAAGGATATGAAAACTTCACTCAAGGAAGTGATAGAGTTTCCTATCGAGCCCACTGTATCTAACAAGTTACAAGCTCAGTCTGCTTTAGGTTTAGACTCAAATAAAAAACATGTTCTTAATATAGGACTGTGGACTAGAGGTAAAAATCAAGGAGAGGGTTTATCCTTAGCTAAAAAACTTCCTAGTGTGGAATTTCACTTTGTAGGTAATCAAGCAGGAAACTTTGAAGATTATTGGGGACCATTGATGGATAATGTTCCAAGCAATGTAACTATATGGGGAGAGCGAGATGATACAGCGACATTCTTACAAGCAGCTGATGTGTTTATGTTTAACTCTACATGGGAGTGTAACCCTCTTGTAATTAGAGAAGCTATTGGATACGGTCTACCTATACTTGCTAGAAACTTACCTCAATATGAAGATATGTTTACTTCATATATTACTGACTTGGATCCTATGAAGATGAAGAATCAGTTAAAGACATTACTCAGAGATGGTTGTAATTATATTATACCTACAGACAATGTTCTTTCAAGCTTTTCTACTAATCATGTTGACCTATATACTAAAGTATTAAATACTAAAAAGGTTAAACATATAAAACCTGTAGACTATAATATATATCGTGACTTTGCTTTAGGTCCTTACATACATATTACAGGGGCCAGTAAGAGTTTGTTTAGGATAGAGATGTATGATAAACAAAAATTAGTTTATGATACTACTATGAGTAGTGGAAACTACGCCAAGATAGATAAAAAGTATTACACTGATTGGAGAACTGTAATCTACAAAGACAACCTTCTTATACTAGATGAAGTTATTAACTTAGAAAATAAAAGAGTACATATTGCATTGGATAGTGCAGCACTAGGAGATTCTATTGCATGGATTCCTTATGCTTTAGAGTTTCAGCAGAAACACAAATGTAATGTAGTGATTAGTACTTTTAAGAACTTTTTGTTTGAAGAGGTTTATCCTGAACTTGAGTTTATAAAACCTGGAAATGATCCTGGTGATATTTATGCTAAGTATTTAATTGGTTGGTTTTCTAAGTCTGACTATCATCCTACACCTCCTCACACTATACCATTACAGCAGACAGCATCTGATATATTAGGATTAGAGCATAAAGAAATTAAGCCTAGGATAACAAATAACTTTGGGAATAAATGTGGTATGAAAGATAACTACAATGTTCCAGGTAAGTATGTAACTATAGCTACTAATTCTACAGCTGGTTGTAAGTTTTGGACAAGAGAAGGATGGCAAGAAGTTATAAACTACTTACACGGTGAAGGTTACATGATAGTTAATACTTCTAAAGAAGATAATCCTTTTGATAATTGTGAGAAGATAGTAGATACAGATATAGAGTATACAATTGACTGTATAAGACAAAGTGATTTCTTTATAGGACTTTCTAGTGGGCTTAGTTGGTTAGCTTGGGCTATAGGTACACCTGTTGTAATGATATCAAACTTTACAGAAGCTGACCACGAGTTTAGCTGCTATAGAGTATCAGATACATCAATCTGTCATGGGTGTTGGAACAACCCCAAGTTCATCTTTGATAAAGGTGATTGGGATTGGTGTCCAGAACATAAGGGGACAGATAGACAGTTTGAATGTCATACTAAAATATCTGCTTCAAAAGTTATAGAAACTCTTCTACCTCTTAGTCAAAAGTAGTAGTGTTAAATACTCTGTATTTTAGCTTTATAGTAATGCTAATTAAATTACTTGGTAATGCGTTTGTATTTATTCTATTTAAATATGTTATTTTATTACAAACAAATGACCTTCCATCATTATTGTACTGAGGTAAATCTCTTGAATAAAATCCATAACTTGGATTTGTAGGTGCAGAATTCATTATTTCGTTTATCTTACCAGAAGGTATTCTTGATATACCTGCACTAGTAGAAGCGTTATTAGCTTGTCTTATTTCAAAACCATTAGAAGACATAGTACCTGTGCCACTATATTTTATCATCCAGTTAGATTCTTCTACAATAACAACGTTGTCTGCTCCAGGAGCTTGTATAAGAGTAGCACCAGCAGTTACAGTTGTTGTAAGTGCATCTAATTGAGCTTTAGTAAATGTCCAAGTTCCTTCTTGTGATCCTCTTACAACCTGACCATTCGGTGCAACAGCTAAAGTTGCTAATGTATCTTGAGATGCAGCTTGAAAATTTTGAATAGGATTTAAAGAATTACCTGATGATGATACTGCTGTCGCGGTGTACTTATTAAGTTGCAGTTTACCAGTTGAAGCTACGTTAAGAGTATCAATACCTCCATTCATAAAACCTATATGATTAGCAGTACCTCCATATTGTATTACTCCAGTATCTGTATCACCTTTAAAAGCAAAGTCTGGTGTTGCTTTATCTGTTGTAGCTCTAACTTGTCCTGATGCTTCAATATAACCAGCTGTTTTAATGTCATTGTCTTGATCTATAGTAAAGGTCTGTGTTGCACCACCTCCATTTTGATCGTGATTCCAAACTACAAATATTCCACCATTATTACCATTATAATCAAACTTTAAACTTTTATCATCATAGCTTTCTATAAAAGGTCCGTATGTTGTATTAACAGTATCACCAAAAAATAATTGATCCTTCACTCTTGCTGTACCATCGACAGTTAATAAAGCATCTGGTGCCACAACAGTTAAGTTTAGTGGATTATTAATTCCTACTTTACCAGTATTGTCAATTATCATACGAGTTTTAGAACCTACCGCATAAGAATCTGTGGTAGCAAGATACATTTTAGTACCATAAGCACCATCTGATCTTACGTAAATACCAGCGTCTGCAACCGTACCTGCACTATGATCTGATGATCCAAAAGTTATAGCATTACCAGTATTGTCTCCTGCATTTCCTACTGGATCCAGATGTATTGCACCTCTAGTAGTTCCTGGTGTTATTTCATTCCAGTCTGTACCTTGATGTTCTATATAAACTTGTCCAGCAGTGTTTAATATTCCAGGTTCATTTGTTGGTACACCAATTGTAACGTTGCCAGAACTAACAATTTTCATTCTAACATTCGCTGCAGTATTTGATGCACCTTTTACAATACAAAAATCTCCTGCTGCTGTTACATCTGTACTTAAAGAATAATCTTCACTTCCTGATTCTCCTGTTCCTAAAACTAATTGAGGAATGCTTGATGCTCCTGCTTCTCTAAAAACTTCTAATCTACCACGAGGAGTTATTGTGTTTATTCCTGTATTTCTATCATTATCAAAATACATTCTAGTAATATTGGCAGATGAATCAAATATTCTAAAGTCTGCACCTACATTACCTAAGTCATATTGCCTTCCACCACTTGCTGGTAAAAAAGAAAGTTTAGCACTTGTTGAACCACTTGCTCCTTTTATTAATACACCTGCATCACTTGTAAAAGTTGTTCTTCCTCCTGCCATTTCAGTTGTAATAAATTCTGTACCAGAACTATTTCGTAAACCAAAAAAACTTGAAGTAGTTTCATTTCTTTTTACTAAAAAAACATCATTTCCAGGTGATGAACTAATTTTAATTCCACCTGCACTATTTACTGATGTAGTTGCTACATTATCTCTAACATGAACAATTTGATTGCTAGGTATAGCTGTACTTGTTGCAAAGTATCCTGATGTAGCAGAACTAATAGTAGAACTTATACCTTCGGCTGTTACACTTCCTGAAAAAATTGCGTTACCACTTGATATAGCCATAGTAAGTGCATTCACATTGCCTGTTGCATCTCTAATACAAAAAGATTCATTCTCTGATCCTGTAACTCCTGCTGTAATATTCCATTGTTGATCAGTTCCTGATGTATTAATTATTCTTAAACCTCTATTTTCTCCTGTGCTAATATCACTATATTCTATAGTAGCCATAGGATTAAAAGTTGCACCTCCTGAAGAAGAAAAAGAAGTGGCAGTTACTGAACCTGCAAAAGTTGCGTTTCCTGATGTATCTATTAATAAATGATTAGCAGTAATACTATCATTTGATAAGAATAATTTTCCATCTATTGTAGAACCTAAAAACGCTGAAAAACTACCAGTAGAATTAACTTGTTGTACAACTTTTATTGCACTTCTATTTCCAGATGTAGTATTTGCATTTTTAAAAGTTGATATTACATTATTTCCTGCTGCATTAACGTTGAATTGAAAATTTCCTTGACCAGCTGTCAAGTTAAAACTATATCCACTTGAATCCCAATATTGCTGATGTTTTACAGTTCCATTAGCTTTACTTATTAATGCACCCGTCAAATCATTTCTTGATGAATTTACAGATAGGCTAAACGTGTTTGCTGATATAGAAGTTGGTAAAGCATCACCGACACCAAGATTACCAAAACTATCCATAACCATAATACCCGTGGATGTATTAAATACAAAGTTTGACCCACTACTGGTAGCTGTGTTTTTAATTGTACTCCAATTATTATTTGAGCCATTTGTATCATTTTTAATTGCTAATCCAGTTCCATCAATATTTAAAGAATGTGAATTTGTATATAGTCCTGTTCCACCTAAACCTACATCTCCTGCAAAAGTTGCGTTTGTGTTACTCTGAATAAGTAAAGCTTGCGTATGCCCACTTCCTGGAGTATTAGAATCAGCGTTTACATAAAATCTATAATTTTGTATTCCTGAGTGAGAAGCGTCAGCACTACCAAAATAAATAGTATTGTTATTGGGTTGCTGAAACGTTTGAAAGATACTTACGCTGTTTCCTTCGTAATTTAAAGTTGTAATCCCTGATTGCTTGTTTGTAGATGCTGCAATTTGGTTTGCTATTCTTATTTGATTATACCCAGAACCTCTTATATCAACGCTACCTGCAAAAGTTGCTCCTCCTCCTGATATTATTTCACTACCTAAATAAAGGTTTTTAAATACATTTCCATTTTGCCCTAAATCTACGACATTATCGTTTGTTGCTGAAACAACACAAGGTAAAATAGACTTTGTTGCAAAACTTATTCCTGCGTGGTCAGCTACACTTCCTGAGAGAGTTAAATTGTTACCACCTATTGTAGAAATTTTACCATTTGGAACAATTATATCTCCTGCAAAAGTTGCACTTGTTGCATCAATAGTAAATACATTATTTGTTCCTAAAGTACCTGCTCTAGACATTACAAATTTGTTAGAATCACTTCTATCAATTCCTATTGAAAAATCCAGAGCACCCTGAGTTTCAAATGCTATTTGTGCATCTGCTAAAGTACCTGTATTTTCATTATGTATAACTATTCCAACAGGAGCATCTCCCTGATTATCTCTAATTGTAATTCCTAATGGACTTTCTGCTGTAGTTTGACTTCCAATAATTAATTCTTTGCCTGTGCCAATTAAAACATTTCCTGCAAAAGTTGCGTTATTACCACTAACTGTTATTGGTGCGTTACCTAAAGTTTCTGAATCTGTAACAGAACCAGCACCTTGCCATAAAGCTACAGTTTGACCTGTACCAACACCTGATAATACAGATGAGTTATCTATTTTTTGCCATTCACCAGCTCCAACATCGTCATTCCATATAACCCAATCGCCTACACTCCAAGAATCAGGTTCTGTACCTGTTCCATTTGGCTCTGCCGTACCATCAGCACTACATATATAATAATAACCAGAAGTCTGTGTTACACCACTTAAATCAGGTGAACCATATCCACCACCACTTGGATCCCAAGTTCCTCTATATATTGTAGCTCCAGTGATTAAACCATCTACATAACCTTTTGTTGTTAGAGTGGATGATGGATCTGAAGTAGATGTAGCTCCACTGAATGCTTGTTGAGCAAAAGTTGTATCTCCACCAGTGTCAGTTGATATAAAATTCTTCCATGTTCCTGCTTCTCTTGATTGTAAATAGAACTCACCACTAGCTGAGTACATTCTATAGGTGTCATTCGTGGTGCTATTGTCAGTATTAAAATAAAGTTGCCCAGCTTTGACAAATGCATTGTCTCCAACAACTAGACTACCTGATACACTAGCCCCTGTACTTGTAGTTTCAAACTTTTTAACATTGTCGTAATATAAACTTACTGCTCCATTAGCTACAGCAGTTATAAATGATTCAGTAGCACCTTGAGAACCTATAAAAAGGTTATCTTGTGTTATTTGTAATTGCCTACTATTAACTGATTCTATTATATTTGCATTTGTAGTAACGTCGTGATATATTTTAAGGTCAGAAGAATTACCAAATTGTGCTTTTACATTATCAGGCAAATATGCAGGTTTGACAAATGTAACTGCTTGTGATGCTGAGTCAACTTTAAAAAATTCAGTTGTTCCACCACTACCATCATCACTCCAAAATTTAATATCTTTTCCATCAGCATCATTTTCTATATATAAATCTCCTGTTGCGTTATAAATATAACCTCTATCATTACTACTACTGTGGTATATTTGAAGGTCTGGTGTTGTAGTGTCTCCAAAACTAGCTTTTACATTATCTTGAAAATGAATATCTTTATATGCTCTAGTTTTTCCAATGCCACCATCTATAGCTAAAAACTCTCCTAAAACACTTGAACTGTTAGCTGCTCTAAAAACAATATCTGCGTTAGCTTTTCTTGCTTGTATTTCTATATTATCACCATCCCAGAATATTTGTGAATCATTAATTCCACTAGTACCAAGAAATAATGGAAAACTATCTGGCATTGTAACACCAGTAGTTCCAGTCATTGTCCCACCAGCTAGTGGTAAGTATGTTCCAGGGGGTGAAACGTGAGCATCTACATAAGCTTTGTTTGCCGCATCAGTACTTGCTGATACTGTATCAACGCCTGTAATTCTACCTGTACCTATTAAGTTAATTTCTTTAGTTCTAAAAACTCCATCAGTAGCTGGTACTCCTAAACTTGTATACGAACCCCAGTTTAAATGCCCATTGTCGCTCATCCAAAGTGAGTTAGATACTCTACCACTCCAGTGAAAGTTTAAATTAGGTGAGTATTTATCATCTGTAGAACCAGAACCAATATTCCCTCTTTCTAATATGCTTATAGGTGAGTTTGCCCAGTCATTTCCATTTGTAAGAGTTGTTTCAAAAGAAGACATTCCGCCAGTATATGCATTACTTGACGTAGATGTAAAACCAACAGCAGTAACTCTACCTGTAAAAGTTGAGTTTCCTGAACTGTCTATAGTTAAGGGGTTAATATACCCAGTTCCTGGTTTATATACATCTATATTAAATCCACCAGAAGTATCTTCTCTAATTCCTACATCATTTCCACCAGTAACAAAAGCAAAAGCTCCTACTGTATTTGATGCTGTTGATTGTGCTGTTACTTTTCCTGTAAAAATTGCGTTTCCAGCTTGACCTATAGTTAATCTTTTTGTAGGAGATGTAGCTCCATCAGCAGTTGTCCAGAATTCTAATCTTCCTGGCATATCTCCTGCTCCAGGTGTTCCATCAACAGCAGCAGAAATAGTTGCTAATCTTCTGTAATCAGAACCATCGTAACCATAATATCCTATTGCACCTACAGTTTCTTGTGCAACAACTATTGTTGGACTTGCTCCTGTTCCACTACTTTTACCTAATCCTAAAAATGAGTAGTTTCCTACAGTACTACTATGCGAAAAAACTTGAGCAGATGCAAAGGTGTTGTTTTCTACATTTAAATCTCCTGTTCCATAATTGTTGTTATAAGATGGTGTTTCAGTTCCAACACAAACTTCTCCTGAATCTTTTACAAATACAAAACCACTATTATTATCGTTTCCTAATTTAAGACCTGCTGAGGTTCTAGCTTGTATTTGATTAACATACTCAGCACCATTAATTGTTACATCTCCTCCAAAAGTTGATCCAGCTGTAGCTGTAGCATCAGCAAATGTTATTGGACCATTACCTAAAGAACTGGCAGTTGACCATCTTGCAACCTTATTAGTTGTTCCAGAGCCTGTAACTTGACTTGCTGGTGAAGTTCCACTACTACCACTAGAACCACTTGTTCCATCATCTCCACTTGATCCTGAGGTACCTGAAGTTCCATCTCCTCCATCACCACCTGAGGTTCCTGAAGTTCCTGAGGTTCCAGTTGTTCCTGAAGTTCCAGGATCACCTTTATCACCAGTAGTTACAAAACATACAAGTACATCTTCAGCGTTAGGGAAAATTACTCCTGTACCTGTGGAAGAAGCTACAACATCTATATCTAATGTCCACCACCCACTATTGTTAGTTAAATCTGATATAGCAAATAATATAAAATCACTTGCATCAAATTTATCAGAAATTCTAATATGACCTTTTACTGCATTTGAAGATGCATCTATTGATTGTAAAAATGAATTAATAGAGTCACCATTATCATCATTTATATCTATGTAAGATTTAGATGCATTAGCTTGATCGTTAGCATTATTTAATCTTACTTTACCTGTTCCTGGATCCGATGCTGCTGTTGAAATATCAAATGTGTAATCAAAACATGCTCCACCAAAGGAACCATCTTGTCCACTTGAACCAGCTGTACCAGAAGAACCACTGGTTCCTGAAGTACCTGATGTTCCATCTCCTCCATCGTTTCCTGAAGATCCAGAACTCCCTGATGTACCTGTTGTTCCACTCGTACCTGTTGTTCCACTTGTTCCTGTTGTCCCACTTGTTCCACTTGTTCCACTAGTTCCATCATCTCCAGAACTACCTGATGTACCTGACGTACCTGTACTACCAGAAGTACCAGATGTACCATCATCTCCAGAACTGCCAGAGCTACCAGATGTACCACTTGTACCTGTTGTTCCAGCCGTACCACTTGTACCATCATCTCCTGAAGATCCACTTGTACCAGAGGTTCCATCTAAACCTGTTGTACCACTTGTACCAGAGGTTCCTGAAGTACCTGAAGTACCATCGTCACCACTAGACCCTGAGCTACCACTAGATCCTGAACTACCACTAGTTCCAGATGTTCCTGTTGTACCAGCAGTACCAGAGGTTCCGTCTTCTCCAGAACTACCACTTGTACCAGAAGTTGCACTTGTACCTGATGTACCTGTTGTTCCAGAAGTACCACTAGTTCCATCATCACCTGATGTACCACTAGTTCCTGAAGAACCAGATGTTCCAGAAGTACCAGAAGTGCCAGTATCACCACTACTACCTGATGTACCAGATGTTCCATCTGAACCTGTCGTACCACTAGTACCACTTGTTCCACTAGTTCCACTTGTCCCATCACCACCATCTTCTCCAGACGTACCACTAGTACCTGAAGTACCTGTGGTTCCTGATGAACCACTACTTCCAGCTGTACCAGAAGACCCACTTGTACCATCCTCACCAGAGCTTCCACTAGTTCCACTAGTTCCACTTGTTCCTGTTTCTCCACTACTACCAGAGGTTCCACTACTACCACTTGTACCTGATGTACCATCTACTCCTGTTGTTCCACTAGTCCCTGATGTACCAGTTGTTCCAGAACTACCACTAGTACCAGCCGTACCAGATGTTCCATCTTCTGCACTTGTGCCACTTGTACCAGCTGTTCCACTTGAACCACTACTTCCACTATCACCTGAGCTTCCAGACGTACCAGATGTTCCTGAGCTTCCAGATGTTCCGTCCACACCTGGATCTCCTTTATCTCCTGTTAATACAAAACATGCTGTAATATCTTCTAGGTTAGTAAGAGGATTACCACCTTGAGATTCATTTATTATTACTAATGTCCACCAAGATCCATTATCAGTTAATTCATCTATTGCATATAATATAAAGTCAGATGAATCATCTTTGTCTGCTAATCTTACGTGTCCTTTTATTGCTGATGTAGATGCATCAATACTTTCTAGGAAAGATTGTATACTGTTACCATCATCATCTGTCTCACTTATATATAAGCTAGTAGCTGATGTTTGTGTAGCATTATTTAACTCTACTTTACCTTGACCAGGATCTGCTGCAGGACTAGGAACATTAGTTGAGAATGTATAATCGAAACATGCACCACCAAAACTACCATCAGCTCCAGATGTACCTGCTGTACCAGAACTTCCAGACGTACCACTAGTTCCACTAGAACCAGTATTACCACTAGAACCACTCGTGCCAGATGTACCACTGCTTCCTGAACTGCCAGAGTCTCCTGAAGATCCACTACTCCCTGACGTACCACTTGTACCTGAGCTTCCACTGTCTCCACTAGATCCACTAGATCCACTTGTACCGTCTATACCGGTTGTACCACTAGTACCACTTGTTCCAGCTGTTCCAGAGCTACCTGTTTCACCACTAGAGCCACTAGACCCTGCAGTGCCACTAGATCCAGAAGTACCATCTTCTCCACTCGAACCACTTGTTCCAGATGTACCACTTGTTCCATCATCACCACTAGAACCTGATGTACCAGAGGTCCCAGTTGTACCACTTGTTCCATCAATACCTGTTGTACCAGATGTACCTGATGATCCACTAGTTCCACTACTTCCGTCTGATCCAGTAAGACCAGAACTACCACTTGTACCGGATGTTCCAGCTGTACCACTTGTTGCACTAGACCCTGAAGTACCTGCTGTACCTGACGATCCACTACTACCAGATGTACCATCCTCTCCAGATGTACCAGAGGTACCGCTAGTTCCTGATGTTCCATCTTCTGCTGATGTACCACTAGTGCCACTACTTCCTGAAGTACCAGAACTACCACTTGATCCATCTGCTGCAGATGTTCCAGATGTACCTGATGTACCACTGCTACCTGCAGTTCCAGAAGAACCACTTGTACCACTAGAGCCAGAACATATTCCGTTTATTCCTATGTTAGCTGTACTACTTGTAGGAATTGATTTAGCACACTCATCTATTGCAGTTCCTTCTGGGACCGTAATAGTTTTAGATATGTTAGCACAGTCTAAGTAGTCTACATCACAATCTCCACCACCGCTAGGGCAAGATAAGTTATAACTTAAACACGATGCACCAGAAGATCCAGAAGTACCAGAGGTTCCTCCTGTACCACTAGAACCAGAAGTCCCTGATGTACCTGATGTACCAGAAGTTCCAGATGTTCCATCTATACCTGAACTACCACTAGTTCCACTTGTTCCTTTTGTTCCAGAGGTTCCAGAAGTTCCAGTCGTACCTGATGTTCCTGTTGTACCTGAAGTACTTCCTACTGATACTCCTATTTGATGTACATTAACTACAATAGATGGAGCTGCAGGTTTTTGAAAAGGTAGGGTTTGAGAAGCTGTAGCAAAAAGTTCTACATTTACATTACTAGATGCAAAGAAAATCTCTATATAGTCTCCTACATCTATCGTTAAGATGTAATCTGCAGAAGGCATGTACTTAACCTCAGAAGGTGATAGATCTTTTATTCTATCTTTACGTATAATATCTGTCCCATTCTTCATTAACCATATGTCAACTGCTGCACTAGATGATCCTCCATTTCGGACTTGAGCAGAATAAGAAACTTTATATATACCACTATGTACAAATCTAATTTGTTGTAAAGCATCTAACACTATACCATTATCAAGATCTGTACTATTATAAGTTGCAGCAGTAGGAACGTTTGCACCAGGAAGAACATGATCTTGATTAGAAGAAAATGAAGCATACCAGTTTGCTATAGCAGCACCTGATGATCCATCTGCACCACTAGTTCCTGCACTACCTGAAGTTCCAGTAGTTCCTGCACTACCAGATGTCCCAGAGGAACCTGATGTACCAGTCGTTCCACTAGTTCCAGAAGTTGCACTTGTACCTGATGTCCCAGAAGTTCCTGTACTTCCACTACTACCACTTGTTCCAGTAGTACCTGAAGATCCTGCAGTACCAGAGGTACCACTTGAACCACTTGATCCGTCACCACCTGTAGCACCATCTAAGTTAATACACCATGTAGTGTAAGTACCTGATCCTACGACATTAAAGGGTATGGTAAAACATAATTCTCCTGTTGTTAAATTATAAGATACAACATCACACTCTTGATAGTTGTTTACATCATGAGCAATAACAATAGATTGACCTGGAGTATAAGCTAAACCAGTGTCAACAGTTAAACATTCATTTACAGTATTACCTAATGTAAATGATGTTCCTGTAATACATGTCTTATATTTATCTCCTTGTATTCCAGATGAACCAGCAGTACCACTAGAGCCAGAAGTTCCTGAAGTTCCTGTAGTACCAGATGTAGCAGATGAGCCACTAGTTCCAGCACTTCCACTAGTACCAGAAGTACCAGAAGTTCCTGATGTGCCACTTGTACCAGATGTACCAGTAGTACCAGAAGTACCAGATGAACCAGAAGTTCCACTAGTTCCATCTAATCCTCTTCCAATACATAACTGATCATTGATCCTTTGTAGAGCTTCCTCTACAGTCATATTTGTGGTCACTTTAGCACATATCAGATCTCCACCCTCATAAAACACACACTTACTGCTAAGTTTTATGGGACAAGGATCAGCTGCACAAACTAATTTGTTACTATTGTTGCTCATCTTATTTTAGATATATTTAATGTACTATTTTTAGGAAGTCTCCTGTTCTGTATAATCCTCCAATGGTCATACCGGCAAATAAAGCTGCTGCATTATTAGCATGTTCTGGTGGTCCTGTTATAGGTACAGTTAAAACTACTTCCCAATCTGAAGCTGATCCTGATAAATTAGCTATGTAAACCTGACCACTTGTAGCAGTCTGATCTACATGTATCTTTCCTACATAAGGTGCAGGACTAACAGGTGTAGAAGTGTTAAAAGAAGGTACTAAATGTACATTAATACTTCCTAGTATATTTTCTAGATTATCTCCAGGATTTATTACTGCGTTAGCTAAGTAAATACCATTATATATAATGCATTCTGCATTTTGCAGTACAGCACATGTGGGGCAAATTTCAGCGGTTCTCATATTATTACGAATTTATGTTATTATTTTATATTTTTAATCATTGCTAGTAAAATACCTTAGTATAATATAGCAATCGTATTGTTATCTTGGACGTGCATTAATGGTTACATCAAATTCTTCAGCGAAACCAATGTCAAATATTGACAACCATTGTACTAAAGATTTAGTTACAGGTAGTAACTTCATACCATATTTTACAGGTGATGCATCTCTTCTTACATCCTCAGCAGATTTATTTGGATTACTATAATCAAGTCCAGTAATCTCTTTAGTTGATTGTGTAAAGAATCTACCGATCTCTCCTAGTAATGAGATAGAAGGGAATATTCCACCTTCAAGGGTAGCACTCCATTCTGATGGATTATAAAAGAACATAAGTTCTTGTTGAAATCTTCTAAGAGTTTTTTCTTTAAAGTAGAACCAGTTTCTTGCAGCTCTATCATCATCATCATCTGGTTCCATAAACCCTACTGCAAACAACATTAAGTTTAATCCTATTACCAATAGAAGTTCTTGTAATTGTTTTCTAAGGTTAACTCTTACCATATCTATAAAATCTTCTTTAGACATGTTTAAATCTTCACCGGTTGTTTCTTTATAATAGTTAGAATAATATTCAAACTTTTTATCTAATGTATCTAAACCAGCATCATTCACCATTAGTACATCAGTTATAGCTTTTACAGACTTAATTCCTTCACTAGCTAAAAAACCATAAAGTAATCTTACTCTACCTATATCATATTTCTCTCCAGTAATTAATCCATTTTCATCAACTCTTACATTAAAGTCATCTCCTACTTTTCTGAATTCACTAAAACGTGTATCAACAAGTTTAGGTATCCAACCTTTGAACACCATCATAGACTTAGTCCAAATGTTCATGTTCATTTTAATACTATCAAATTCTGTAAAACCACCTGTAGCATTTCTAGCTAAAGTTCTTGTAAGGTCTGTAAGACGTTGTAGTTCTTTTCTATTATTTAGATCTAAACCTGGTACTTCTACCTTACCATTCTCTCCTATTTTAGCAGTACTAGTTATAGACTTGTTCTTTTTAAGATCTTCTATTTCAGATTGTATATTACCTTTAACTGCACTAAAAGATGCAGCACTATCATACCTACCTTTATATTTATTTCTTACAAACTCAGGTATATTTACTATCTTTCCATCTACAATCATTGAGTTATCTAGAAGAGTCATAAACAATCCTCTTTCTAAAACTAATTCTGGTTGTCTAAAAAATGCAAACAAAGTATCACCTAACTCAGAGTCTAACCTTGCACCTAGATTTATACCGGCCTTCTTTAACTTCTCGTATGTAGGACTATCCTTAAGGGGCATAAACAAATCAGTCAATTGATCGAAAGCTTTCATTTGTTTTGTTTCTACACCACCTTTCTTTCTACTCCAATTTCCTAAAACTTTTAATTCATTTTTAACGTACTCTCTAAAATTAAAGTAGGTACCTGCTTGTGTTGCTATTTGAATGTTTGCACCAAATATATTTACAGCACCAGAGATAGGTTCTAGTCCTAATGTTTTCATTTGAAAAGCATTATTTAAAGCTTGCATACTTTTGATAATAGAATAGTTAGTTCCTTTATCATTTACATCAAACAAAGGTTTACCTGTCATCTGCTTCCAAACAGAATTTATTCCTGATCTTATTCTACCTGTAGGTACTCCAAAATCTTCACTGTCTGCAGGGAATGAATTATCATACATAATTTGTTCCATGAATAGATCAAAAATCTTAGAATTAGTTTCATTATTTTTTTCTACAATAGGTTCTCCCCCTTTAGTAACCACCTTAGAAAACGCTCCAGTTTTAAAGTGACCTTTTGTTTTTACTATTGTTCTAACTAGATTAATTTGCCCTTCGATCTCTTGCATATACTTATATTTATTCATTTGTTGAATATAAAGTATTTGATTCTTAAAGAATTCTAATGATACATCAGTCATATCATTTACTTGAGGGTCTTCAGTTCTACTAAAATCACTAGTGTAATATTTAGGTATAGCACTTTCTGTTTCTCCTGTAATCTCATTTACAGATCCATAGCCTAAATCATCTGTTCTTCTAGTTAACGAGTTTGTCCAATTTGTGATAACACTTAATCCAGAGTCCCATGCTAGACTTTCTGCAGTTCCTTTACGTACATATGGTAAGAATGTAGATGCTATTCTATTTTGTAGATAGCCCATATCCTTAGCTTTTGTATTCATCTCTTCTATAAAATTGTAAAGGTCTAGAAGGTCTTGATCTTTTTTAATCTTAACAAATTCAGCTGATTCCCATTTAGCTAATGGATGTCTTTTTATTACGTAGTTACTAAATCCATTAAAGTCAGTTCTAGTTATATCCCACTTCTGTTTAGCTTCTTTAATATATTTATCTCTTAGTTCCACATCATCGTAAAGACTATTATATCCAGCTAATGTTTTACGAAGAATTTCGTTAGCTTCTTTTTTATAAGCTTCTATATCTATGTTATCATATAACCATTTTCTACTTCTATTTCCTTCTTGAGCATTATCCTCAACTGAATCATAAAAATCTTTAGAGAATTTATATATAAGTCTATTTACTATACTTCCTTTTTCATCTTTTTGATATAAAGGTTTTACAACATCTAGAAGGTTACGACCAGTAGTTTTTAATTTATCTCTAATTTCTAGAAGTTTATTAACATCAGTTAATGATTCAGCTTGACCTTTTGATTGTGCTATTCTAGCCAATCTAGATAGTATTCTTAAAGAAGGAAGAGGTAACTCTGATAAACTTCGGAAAGTAGATTTTAAACCTCTTAATAAAGCTTGAGGATCTAATAGTCCTGTTACATTGTTTCTAAGTCCTACAAATTTATCTGTAAACTCACCACTTATCTTTGCTATGTTAGAAATGTTTGTATTTAACAAACGTATTTTTTTATCAAGGTCAGTTTGAATTGCTAACTTCTGTTCATCAGATATATCTGATCCTGCAAGTATAGGTTCTAGCTCCACATTAATTTTAATAAACGCAGAAGAAGAGTTCATGTACTCAACCATTCTACTAGAAAAATCTGAGAGTTGTGCATTTTCAAAGTCTGTTGATTGTGCAGGTCTTCCTTCATATAAAGTTTTATACTCAGATATAATATTCTCTCCTTCTGTTTGTATTACTGCTAAAGCATCTATAACATACCTAACGTTTTCATTAGCTTGTGCTTGACGTATAGCAAGTTTAAGAATATTAAGTCGTTCTCTTTTACTAACTCTTTCTTCTTCTTTAGTAGGCGTTGTTTTTTCTATTTGAGAATATACAGCATTTAACTTTATTATTAGTTCATCTAGTTTTTCATCACCAGTAGACTCCGTCTTTTCAGATACTGGAGTAATAGTGAGTGGTTCTATTTCAGTAGGATTTACACTACCTATAGCTATACCAGTAAACCTTAATGGAGATTTAGGGTTTTGAAAGTTTTCTCTTTGTAACTCCATGGATATAGGAATAGCTCTATTCTTTCCAACTTCCTTAACCCCATAGTTATTTTTTAATATCTTTTTATATGTACCAAGTTGAATATCAAAAGCTCCTTGTTTATACCACGCTACGTCCTTAGCTGACTTAGCTATATTCATAAACTTCCAATCATATATATGAGACTTTCCATCTTCATCTACAATAAGAAGGTCAATAGTACCAGCTTCTTTTGCTTTTGGATCATAGATCATCATTTCAGAAAACACAAGAGGAGTTTTTCCATCTCTAGAAAACTCTGCAATAAGATCTGTATAGTATGTTTCTAACTTTGCATATACTACAGCTTTTTTAGCATCTTGTATTACAGGACGAGGTGAAGGAAACTCTCTTCTTGTTCCATCTTCATTAAAATATCTAGAATGTATTTCTTCAAAGTAGTTATGAAACTCTATACCAAGTTGTTTCTTAAGCTCATTATCTCTCTCCTGTTCTTTAGTAAATGGTTTTTTATCTCTAAACTTTGAGTTATACCAAGCCTTTGTTCTATCTGTTACTCTCTTTGGATTCTTTACCCACTCACCGTTTATAAGCACTTCATATTCATTACTTACTTCATCTTCTAGTAAAGGGTTAGAGTTCTTTTTTATTACAGGAACACTTCTAAGGGTTTTCTGAGTTTCCAATAACTCTTTCTGTATAATCTTTTGAACATTAGTTACAGAATAGTATAACTCTGTAGGTGTACCATCAATTAGATCTCCCTCTACTCCTTCAGTAACTTGACTAGCTGCTGTTTGAAATATATCTAAATTAGATGCTGCATATTGTCCATTAAACCAATCAGTTATAGAATTCCAAATTCTTCTAATTATAGAAGCATTTTCTTCTTCTAATAATTCTTCTGTATTCTTTACTGTTTCCCCATTTATTTCAGTAGAAACTAGTTGAGTAATTAATTTATCTACTGCTTCTTTCTTTATCTTTCTTATGTTTGGTCTTCCATCAGGAAGTTGATAAGCCGGTATTATTCTATATTGTTCTAGAGTATCTTTATATATTTTAAACCTACCTATCTTAGATATCATCTCTGTGATTAACGTAGGGTTCTTTTGATTTATTATTTCAGTAGCAATGTGAACTAACTCTTCTGTTATTACTATTTCAGTAGCTCCTTTACTTATAGCGATAATCTTTCCAACAGCGTCAGCAAGAGATTCAGCTCCTGTTAAATCAATCTCAGGGTTGGACTTTGCATATGCTTGCAAGTCTACAATACTTACACCCATCTTAGCTATTAGTTCTTTAACCTTAGGAGCAAGAGACTCAACTTTTAACACACCAGTATACTCCTGTCCAGGAACATCACCACTGTATTCATTCCACAGAAAATATGCTTTTGCTTTACCTTGTGCAGCAACAAGTTGTTTCCATTCAGGAGAGTTTATGTTAGGACATAGTGCCATTCTTTATGATTTACAAATTTGTTCAAGTATCTCACCTGCTTGTTCTTGTGTATAACCTAGGTCTGTTAAGAGTATTGGGTTAATAGCTCCTTGACTATACGTAGCATTTGATAAACTTAGTTTAAATGATTTACCTTTTTTAGTAACTAGTTCATTACTATCTGATGTATTATTTTTATTAGCTACTGGTCTTACAGCAACATTAGATTGACCTTTCCATGCAGCTATTATAGTACTGTCTTGTTTCTCTTCTGCTTTTAATAAACCATTATCAAACACAGAAGGTCTAGATGTCATGTAATACTCTTGAGCTCTGTACGAATCCCCTAATGCATTTATATGTTTGTATACAAAATATTTCATGAGTCTACCAGTTTTTTTCTGCTCGTAGGTATGAATAAAATCTTCATTAAAACCCTTTACTTTCTTAAATAAGCCTTTATTAATAAATGAGAAGTCTCCTTTAGAGGCCATTTCTTTTCTTTGCTTTGCAGTAAAGTCTCCATTATTCCAATTGTATGTTATGTAGTCTGATTGCCCTTCTCTAGTTCCTGTACCAATTGTTACTAGTTGAGGTATAGCTCTTGTAGCTGTACTTGCCTTAATGTTTTTAGGAAGGTATAACATTCCTGGATTATATCTTTTACCTTGAGTTGTCTCTACCCAAGGAGCCTTCTTTGATGGAACAATTCCACTTCCAGGAGACCAATTATTTCTCTCGAACATACCTAGTTCATAGAAGTCGTTCAAGTTAGGGTTTTTTTCTAAGGTAGACAACGTTTGATTGTATATTTTTTGGAAGTCTTCATAGGGTAATAAAGATGTAAATGATATAGGAGAATTATTTAAACCTGACTGTAGTACAGAAGTTATTACAATTTGATCATATAGTTTACTATCAGCAGATAGATAATCTTTAAGTTGACGGAAACTATATATGATAGAGTTTTGTTCATAAACTTTTCTATCATTGTTTCTTAGCTTTATATTATTAGCAACATCTCCAACACGTTTGTTAGGGTCACTTTCCAATAGTCGTACTACTTGGTTTTCATATAAAGGATGATTAGGATTCCCTAGTACGTTTTCAACAAAGCTGTCTATTTTAGAAGCTGTTCCATTCTTGTCTACTAACAATGCTTTAAGAAACATGTTCAGATCTTGATCTGTCTGAACTGCATAATCAAAGAAACTATTTACTGCAGCTCTAGAGATTTTAATAAATTCTCTATCTGGTCTATTAATATATGGAAGTAAAACTTTTTGTAACACTGTTCTACTTGTGTCTTGGTCTGATGTAAGAAGTTCAGCTACACCATCTCTTGCTTCTTGAAGAGATGATATAGTTTCTTTTAAGAAAGTGGTTTCTATCAAAGCTTCAGCAGCTGGTATTACTCTTCCATCTACATAACTAGATATAGGTTTAGTTAATGCATTTTGATATTGCTGATCTTTTTTAAATATAAGATAAGGATCATTAAATGTAGAGGTATCCCAATTTGTACCTTGTGTTACTTCAAATAAATCTTGAGCTTGCCTTGCATAGTTTACAAACTCATCTAATATAAATCTTTGATATGCTGCATCTCTATTACTAAAGTTAGTCTTACCAAGTTGTGAACGTAATACATCTACACCAGGAAGAAGTTCTTTTTCAGCAGATGTTAAGTTGGTTGGACTGCCATATTTATTTTCTTTAAGTTCATTAGCAAAGTCCTCTATAAATAACCATGTGTAACCACTCTCTTCTATCTTGTTTAAATAGTCAACAATGATAGGTTGGTTCATAAAGTATGCTACAGAATCTATTGGTACACCAGCCTTAACTAAGTACAACCATGTAGAAGCTGTAGTAGGTGTAATTCCTAACTCTATAACCCATGGACCTGCTGCTATATCTACCATACCATCTATCACTTGTCCAAGTATGTCTGATATATAATCTCCAGCTTTATTTTTGATACCAGAAAGACTTATCATCTCACCGTTATCAGGTATGTTTACAGTATTTTTTCTTCTAAACTTTATACTATCTAGTTCTACAAATACTGGAGAATGCTGGTTAAGTGCCAAGTTAGTTTGATTCACTGCAGCAATACTAATACCTCTTTTACCTTGTACAAAAGCATTACGTAACCTAGCCATAAATCTTCTATTTAGCAGGTTACCAACATTACGATAGTTAAATGCTGATTCTTTTGTCTTGTCTACAATCTCTTTAGATAATTCTTCTAATTGACTAGCGTCATTTGGAACAGTTAATCTTTCATAGTTTTCTGGAAAGGTTATAAGATTCTCTGTAGACTGAATAAATTCATTCTCTAAAGATCTCATATACATTCTATCTATTACAGTCTGACGTATACCTTTGTCTTTAAGTTCTAATATGTAATCATCAATAACATCCTGATTGTCAAAGGTTTGTCCGAATATAGCTTCTATCAAACTACCTTCATCTTGTTCTTTCTTTTTTCTTTCAGTATCTAAAAAAGTTTCTCCCAATGTTTCTAATTGCCCAGATTCAAACAAATCTATTTGAGCTTGTAATTCTTTTTGCTGAGCTTTATTAAGAAGTGAACCTGCATCAAATAACTCTCCAAATCTTTTCTTGGATTGTTCACCATATCCATAAAATGGAATTAACTGTAACTCATTATTAATGTATGTTACATTTTTAAGATACATGAAAAGTTTATCAATATCAAAATCCGATCCCACCTTCTCAACTATTGCTGCAGGAACTACAACATTATCTCCAAACTCTTTAGGTAAGAATTGTTTTATTCTTATAGCATCTATAGAGTTTTGTTTCTGTGTAGGTATACGGAAAGCTACACCACGTAATATCTTTTGACCTTCCTCAGTGTTGTTTAGGTATTCTAGAAGTGCCTCATCAGATAAGCTACTACCAAACCAACGACCCACCATAACTTCCATTGTGGTTGTTTTCAAATCACTAGCAGGAATATTAACTTCTTTTCCTTCTTCTGTTAGCACTTTAAAAGTTCCGTTTTTATTATCTTTTAAAAACTTAACTTCTTTTCCATCTTTTGTTAAACTATAAAAACCTAATACATCAGATGTATATCCTTTCTTACCATTAATAGTGGTTTTTTCTGTACGAGTAGACTCAAATAATGCTGAAGGTATCTGCACTTTCTGTCCACCGTTTATCTTAGGACGTACAATACTTTTCTGTACTATAGAATATAATATATTTCTAATCTGATTATATGCAGGAGTAGCTTCTAGAACTGCGTCTCCTATTAAGAATCCATCTAGAGCATCACTTATATTATCATTAGTCTCTCTTTTAAATAACTCCTCACGTAATGTTTTAGCAGCTGGAGTCAAATCAGTAACTTTATATGCATTACCTACTTTGGTAATACCAAGTTTTTTCATCATAACATTAAGACCTTCCTTGGTCATCTCATCTAAGAGCTTTGTGTTATTCTGAATCTCTGCATATATAGTTGATGCTTTTTGTTTTTGTTCTTCAGTTAAAGTTAACCACTGATCAAGTGTACCTTTGTAATCTATAGGCATACCATTCTCTAAGTAATCTAGAGTTATAAGTTTAGTAATTTGACTTGCACGTGTTACTCTTCCATCTTCCTTAGAAGGTACTTCTGATTGCAGGCTCATAATATTAAACGGTATATTTATAACACTTTCATATTCTGCATTATTAAACTCACCATCATCATTATATGTATTATGTGTACCTTCTGCTCCTACTTTTCTACCAGACTGAAAGACCAGATAATCTATGTCTTCTTTTTGCATCTTATCATATAACTTAAGAGCATTAGATGTAGGATTTATTTCATGCATCACTCTGTATGAAAGAGGATATAATGCATATTTATCTAGCACTACATTATTATTAGCAGATACACTACCGTCTTTATCTAGTTTAGCACCAGAAACAATAGGTTTAAGAGTTACGTATGTACTCTGTACTTGAGGGTTACCTTGTTTTAAAATTGCTTTCTCTTCTTCTGATAGTTCATCTTCTAATTTTTTATGACGCTTGTACCAAGCTATATCATATCTATATTGATTCTCTTGTGCATCATTCCAGTCTGCAGTTCTAATTCTAAAGTTACGATAAGCTTTTATAGAAATTATTCCTCCACCATCAGTCTCTGTATATGCTTTATAATTAGGTATATCTATTACTCCTGTTACATCTCCTCCTGTTACAGTTCGAAAGTAATCTCTAGTAAACTCAGTATGACCTACAGTATCTATTTCTAATCCTCTATTCCATATTTCATTTGCTCTATTGTTCCATTGTGGAGAGTTGTTAACCATAGCTTGTCTAGGAGATAAGAAACTTTTAGTACGTTTAAGCTCATCTTTATATCCATAAGGATCTCCATATAGTATTTTATGCATTTCTATATTAGCAATGACATAATTAGCCTGTAGTGCAATAAGCTTTCTGTCCATTTCTTGTATAGTCATATTTGTCATACCTTCTACGCCTGGTGCAGTATACCTATCTGTAAGTTCTCCTGATTGCTCATTTTCAGCTTGCTTTACAACTGAATACTTTAATAAAAAAGTAGCATATTGATTTTTATTTCTTTGCATATAAGAAGAAGTAGCATCTATAATTTTATTTACACTAATTTCATATACTTGTTCTGATGTTAAAGCAGGATCTAAAACATTTTGTCTTATCTCTTCATGTAATTCTTCTCCTAATATTTCTTTAAAGAATCTTAAATCAGATGTTTGTCTATTATCTATCTCAACTATATCACGTTTTTCTCTAGCTAGTTCTACTTCAGAAATAAAATAACCCCTCATCACACTATTAAACACTGTACTTCCACTTACTATGTCCTGTTCAGTAATAGGATTACCCATTTCTAACATATGTTCTAAAGAAGAATCTCCAGGAACAAGGTTTAAGTATTGACCATTTATGTTTAGATTTAATTCTTGTCTTAGTCTATCAGCAAATTGTAACTGAGATGATTTCTTTGCAGTACCTTTTGTTCCATTAAGAACTCCTCCAGCATAACCTGGCTTAAATAAATTTACTTTATCTGTTCTTAGGTTACCTTCTGCATCATATACTCTTTCTATTATAGTAGAGTTTTGTGCAAATACATCAGTTAATAAATAAGAATAAGGAGTGTCTCCTAGTTCTTGTTTATTTCCTACAGATGTCATAAAGTTATGTACTTCAGATGCAGCATTAGTTCCAATATAAGTTTGAACTCTCTCACCCTCTATATTAAAGTATGTACTGCTTGCTTCTGGGTTAGTAGCTAGAACTTTTAGTGTAGCTAAATTTAATATCTGTCCAGCAAAGTTTAATGTTTTAGTAGAAAAGAATTTAATATCTCTTGATTGTTCAATACTTTTCTTTATTCCATTAACCGCTGATGCAAATCTTTTCTTTTGGCTTGAGTCAAAGTTATTATACTCTTTTGTATTAAAAGGTATACCTAATTCTCCTAAGAAATTAAACATGTTCTGCAAAGTATTTAAAGGATACTTAGATAGTTTTCTAGTGTCTGGGTTAAACACTTCACCTACTTGCTTAAATATTCCACTACCTTTTTTAGATGTAGTAACAATAGAGTTTAGATACTGTTGAGACATCTGACGAGATGCTGTAGATAAGTTAGCATCAGTTACTAAAGTTTCTCCATTCTCTAATACAGTTACTAATTTAACAATAGGATCTTGTTTCTTAAATGTTTTAAACAATGCTGCTAGTAATGTCAACTGATGTCTTTCAGTAATATTATCAAGACTAACTGCACCTTCAGTAGCACTTCTTCCACTCAGACGTTTATATAAAGATAGGTAGTTAGGATCACTAAGAGCTACATTCCTTAGCTTCTCTAACATGTTCTCTATACTAGTAGCATTAGAAACATTTTCTAAAACAGTAATATATGTTTGTGTAATAGGAAGAAGCTTAACACCGTTTATAGTGCTAGGGCTAAATCTTACATCTGCATTTTCATTAACTGTAACTATTGGAACAGTACCTAGTAATAATCTTACTGCTGCTCCAGTCTTTTTAAAGTTATCTATTTTTGTAGCATCAGAATTATACCCTTTGTTAGATCTATCTTCTTCTATTTGTAATTGATCAGCTTCATCAAAAGTAATTCCAAAAGATCGTATATATTCTTTATGCTTTTTAGTTAACTCAACCCATGAGTCATCTATCTTTTGCATTAAGTCTACAGTATTATCTATTGCATTATCTATTTCTTGTAATTGACCTCCAGTTGACTCTTCAAACTGAGGACGAATGTTTTTATACTGTTGGGCCACCTGCCCTACAGAAGCAAGAACCTCACCTTTTAATCTATTATATAACTCTGTTTGATTAAGTTCTGGTACTGAGAATAAACTTTCATTATTTGCAATTATATTTCTTAATGTAAGATATGTCATGTGCTCAATCGTATCATGTGATTGCACATCAGTAAGACCTGTTGCTACTCTAAATACAGCATCCGAATTAGGAACTATAGAATTTGCAACATAATTTTTTGCAACATAACCAAGAGGTGCTTTAGCAAAGGCACCAGTGTCAATTCTTTTAAATAACTCTTCTGTTCTATTAGTTACAAACCAACCTTCAATAAACTTTTTTAATCCATTAAACAGTCTAGTGAAGAAGTTACCTTTTGGCTTCTTCTGGTCTTGTATATAATCTCTAAACTCTTCTGCTAACTGTTCTCTTATCTGATCTGCTGTAGCATTTTTATACTCAACTGTTGTACCTGTTGGTCTATCAACAAAGCTTCCTCTACGAGCTTTAAACTCTTCATTAAGTTGAGCTATCTCATTACTGTCTAAATACATTGCATAAACAGCTTCAAATGCTTCGTGGTATGCTGTACCAACTTCTGCATTCTTATAAACAAACATAGCATTATCATCAAACATACCCCATGCAGTTTTTCCCCCTGCTCTAATTATATTTCTAACTCTAACTAAAGGTACTTGAGGTAAGTTTTTGTCCATCCAGATACGAAGATCTTTCCAATTCTCAGGACCCATTTTCTCTACACTCTTAGTAATAACCTCACGTAGAACTTCATTGTTCATGTTGTTCTGACCACGCTCTAATGCTTCCTTAACTGAATCACTTACAGGAGGTTTACCTGTTTCTTCTCTTTTAGCTTTAATCTTAGCTAGCATCTCAGGAGTTACAGATATTTCTGTCTGTGCGTTTTGTGCATTTAATCTAGCTAACTCAGCTCCTATAAAATTAAAGATGCTATTCTTTATATTTAGCTTTAGCTTTTTTTCTTGTATTTCTCTCTCCGTTTTATTTGGATATGCTTTGGATATTTCTGCAATTAATTGTTCTAAGTCATCATTCTTTATAACAGTTATCTGCCCCTCTTCCTCATAGTTTTCACGAGTAACATTTGGAGAAACTTTAAACAAAATCTTGTTACCTTCAACACTGGTAAAGGTATTGTTTGTTTTATTATCAAATACAACTTTAACCTCACTAGTTTGTGGTTCTGGTGCAGCTGGTGCTTTACTTTTTCTTATAACTTCAACTCTTGTTGGCACTACTTCAGATATAAAATCTTCAGCACTATCTTCATTTACAAAGTATACACCCTTTCTATTAACTTCATCACTACCCTCTACTACAGGTTTCATTGTAGTATGTAAAGGAAGTTGGAAGTCCTGTCTTGTACCTCCTCCTGGTATATTCTTAGATAGTAGATAAGTTTGGTAGTTAGGCCATACTATTGACTCTACAGTACCATCATCAAGTACCTTTGTTATTTGCTCAAAGGATTGATCTATATTTTGTAGCTTAGAATTGTCAATGTTATTATACATTTGACCTAAGGTCTCAATAATAAATTCTTTATTCTTTGATATAGACGCAGGGTTAAATTCTATATTATTTACAGAGGTTCCTAACGTTAACATAAGTCTAGTAAAATCTAATCCTTGTATTGATTCGGAAACTTCTCTTTTAAAGAATACACTGTTTTGTCCTGCTGTTTTTGTATTACCATTAGCATCTTTTGGTATACCCCAGTAAGTTACACCTTGTAAAAAGTTAAACAGTCTTACAGATTCATCACTAGTTGCTCCTTTATCTTCATCTACTAATTCTTTAGACACTGCATATAAAGCATCATATATAGCTTCTGCTTCTTGTGTAGTATGTTTTCTATTTCTTAGTTTAACATATCCATTAGGTAGATCTAAAAACACACTACCAAAAGGTTGAGAGTATGCAACTGTACCTTTAAATATATTCTGGTTGGTTGTAGGAATAAATATTACATTAGTTTTAGATAAATCTGTTTCACTAATTAAGTCTGCTTCTACTACAGATGTATTTCCTAAGACCTTATTTTCTTTAGAGTCTTTTTCATATTGAGGTATACCAAAAGATGCTTCTATTTGAAAAGGTGCATCTATCGTAGTTCTGTCTAGAATACCTTTTCTAAAGATACCAAACTGTTTTTTAATTGCAGCTGTTTCGCTATCCTCTACTCTAAACATACTACCTTCACTGTTTGCAAGAGATGCTTCAGGTATAGTTTGATAGATAGCATTGTCTAGTTGATTCTTAGTGTTGGGTATAGGTTGACCATCAACTCCTACTAAGTTACCAGCTGTATCTACCATCACCATAATAATAATAGAATCTCCAAACTTTTCCATAAGTTCTGGACTACCATTGTCAAGTATTCTTTGTACAACACCATCCAGCTTTTGATCTTGGGTCTTAAGTGTTACATATACAGCACGAATATTCTTTCTATTCGCAAACCTATTTAAGTTTACTCCAAACCTATTAGCTCTAATATGATGATCCTGTATTGGACCTAGAGGTTCACCTATACTAGCTCTTGGTACTATTGCATTAGACTTTTTAGAAATAGGATCAAATGTTTTTGGTTCTGCATCTGTTACAGGACTAGTACTTGCAGTTTGATTTAAGTCTGCTATCAACTTAGTGTCATTAGCAATCTTATCTTGAGCTTGTTGTTCTGCAGCATACTCATCCATTACTCTTTGGAATCTATCTACAATAGCTTTCTTAGCTTTATACTCTCCTCTTAAGCTCTCTAATGTAGCTTCTAATTCTTTAAGACTTTCCAATGCATCAAACACACCTCTCTCAGAAATATTAGTTTCCTTTTGTATGTCATTAGTAAGATTAAAGTTAGCTAGTTCTTGTTTTAATAAAGGCCATGTAGTTAGTAAGTCTTCACCAGTAGCAGCTTTTTCTAAAAGATCTCTTAAGTAATCACCATAGTCTTCATCATATACATATGTAGTTTCTAAAGCACTCTTAAGTAGTTTAGCTGCTTTCTTAGCAGCTTTCGTAATAGAGTCTAGTAATTTGTTGTTAGCTTTTATTTCGTTGTTTACAGCTTTACCATTTTGTTCTAGTAAAGATAGTTGATCCTTTAATTCTTTTAAAAACTCCCCAGTGTTTCCTGGTATGTCTAATAGATCTACTTCAAATGCTTCAAAGTATGAAATGTTTAAATCAAGCTCTTCTTGTTCTCTTTCTAACTCTGTGATACGATCTTGCGTATCCTGCTGCATAGAAGTATAGTTATTTATAGCTCTAGTAAAATTCTTTTGTGCCTTAGAATATGTTAGTTTTATTCTAGAACCTCCCTCTTTCATTGTATAGATAGACTCAAGATCTTTCTTAATGATAGCTAGTTTCTTTCTGTCCTTCTCTAACTGTTTATTTATCTCCTCTAATCTTCTCTTAGACTCTACGCCTAAGTCATTCATTACCTTAAGTCTATCCTCTCTATTTGACTGAAGAGTTTGTTCATTCTTTGCTAACTCCTCTGGACTAAGAAACTGATTTGCAGCATCTTGTTGTTCAGCAGTAACTGTTCCTACTGGTTCAATTATTGCTTGATCGAATCCACGCTGTGCTGTAAACAACTTATTAGGTACGTATTTTTTAACAATTGTACCATTAGAATCTTTATATACAAAAAACAGTTTCCCATTATCATACATAAGTCTTCCTTTTCTTTTGCCTCCTTTGTTTTTACCAAAGTTAAATTCAAATATTTTATCTCTATTTTTGTAATAGAAGTTAGCTGTGTTGTTATTAACTAATGTAGATTTTCTACCTACATTATAATCTAATAAAACATCTGGTGATATATCCCTTACCTGACCAGACTGATCTTTGATCTGAATAGTTCCATCTTCATTCTGTCCTACTGGAACAAAACTACTTATTACTACTGGTTCACCAAGAGGTGTTTCCCCTTCAAAGTTTACACCTTGTCCTACAAAATACTCTTGTCCTATTTGTAATGACTGTTCTCCCTTCTTAGTTTTAACTACAAAAGTATTGGCATCATCTTCTAATAGTTCCTCGTAGGTTTTAAAACCATCTTGTTGACTTAATGGCTTCTCTTGAAAGTTTTTAGGTTTAGTTTTTATAAGCTCATACTCCTGTAGCATTAGCTCTCTAATCTTAATTAGGGCAGCTGCATCATTTAGCTTTTCTCCTAACTCATCTTTTATGTCAGACAGTACGTCTAGATTTGATATAGTGTCTACAGCATTATTAAAACTTTCAGTTTCTCCACGTAGTATATCTTGTAATATTTGTTGTATATCTAAAGTAGGAACAGCTGCTTGTATATCAGATGTTAATTGAGGTATACGATTATCTGCATCTGCAATTGTAGAAGCTGCATATATCATTTTGTTTATTACATCTGGACCATAAACACGGTATTGTTTTCCATCAGGTCCCTTTTCAGTAATTCCTCCATATCTAAGTTCTAAAGATTGGTACAGACTCTGTACATCTTTACCTGTTTGTTTGAAGTTTTCTAATCTTGCAATAAAAGCCTCTTTAGTATCTCCATCTTGTACCTTTCCTTCTGCTTGTAATTGAGCAAAACCTTGTTCAGTAGAAGCAAGCTTTTTCATGTCTGCTATATCTTGCAGAACTAAATCAAACCTACCATACTTTACTCTAGGAGTAAGGTAATTAATTATGTATTGGCTTTCTAAGTTTTTATATGATAGAGCATCACCTCTTTCAGCAGCTTGTTCTAATTCTTCTCCTAGAACACCAGCTCTATTGTTAGAATATATACTTTCTTTTGTAAAATCAGAGAGTTGAAAATCATTTAGTAGCTCTATAGCTTGTGCTGTATCTGCTGCTCTTTGTTTATTTCTTCTATATCTACCTCGTCCAGTCATTATACCACCAGAGAATCCACCAATCATTGCATTCTTTGCACCTTCATCACTAAAGACACCTTTAGTTAAACCTACACCTATAGATGTTAACCAACTAGTTGCTTCGTTATTATATTGCTTATTATAATAATCTTGTGTTCCTACACTAGTTCCATACTGTGAAACTTCCTCTACTGCTTCTGAAACAGTAAATGTGTAAGGTCTAATATTGTTTAGAGTACGTAGTATAGGATGTAACTTAGATGTCTTTCCTGCATACTTTCCTCCCTCATATGCAAGATCATCTATCTCTCTTACTAATCCATTAATGTTTCGTTTACTTGCTTTGTATCCAGAACGTGCAATACGTGGAAACATAATATAGTTACTTGCAGCTAGTATTCCTACATTAGCATAGAAAGAAGAATTACCTGCTCCTTCTACAGCTGCGTTTATATTTTCCATAGCAGCACCTGAAGGTATCACTCCAAACTCTGCTTTAAATTCATCTATAAGTTCTTGTCTAAACTCATTACTGTTATGAAGAGCTTCAATTCCTGCTTCACCAGTTGTAGATAATCCTGCTACCACAGCTCTTCCTGCTGGGTTAAGTAAGTTATATTGTGTTAAGAAACTATCTGATAAAGCTTTCACTTCACCATATACACCAGCTCCTTTATTTGCTGCACTTAATCCTTTTTCTGTAGCAGCTAAAGTTTCTGCTGCCTTACCCATAGAAAATAATCTAGAGGTTCCTGGAAGTGCTTTTAACGCACTAGTGTATGCACCACCTGTAAGATAAGCACCAGCTGCAAATCCAAGATTCTTAATTACACCATCAAATACAAAATTTCCTGTAGCCCAATATTTAGGAGAATACCAACTAGCATTACTTTCTGCTGTAGTATAATAGTTTGGCATAGCATCTTCAGACCACTTATTGATTTCATCTAATCCTCTATTAAATTCATTATCATAGAAAGACGAAAACTTACCATCATTGACTGCTTGATATACACCATTTACTAATCCTACAGTACCTTGTAAGAATGTTGTACCTGTAAGGATAAGACCTTTACCCACACCATTCACCGCTTTACTTCCAAATGATTGATATAGTCCAGCTAGATTCTCATTATCAACTCCCATTGATGTTGGTTGAAAATAATCATATCTATCAGATCCTTCGTACTCATCTGCTGTTGTGTTTCTAGATCCCTTTCCTATATTTCCAGGAGTTCCAGCATTTCTTATTAAAGACTGTAGAGCAGTAGGTTTATTTCTATTGGAACTAGCTACTCCTAGGTTAGGTCGTGTAGCTATATTGGGCATAGGGCCAGGAAGTCCTGGTGGTGTATACCCACTAGACAAAGGTCTACCTGAAGGACTGTTAGGAACAGTTGCCATAGGTGGTAGAGTTATACCTGTTTGTGCTTTCTTTATTTCTTTTGACATACTATTCTTAGTTAGTTCCGTTCTGATTACCTTCTGCTGCTTTTTTTAATTCGTTGAATTTTTCATTAGTAAACTGTGCGTCAGCTCCATTAAGAATTTGATATATTACTTCATCAGTTATGGTTTGTAAAGTAGGACCTACTTGCTCTTTTCTTATTATCATATTTGGCATCAAGTTGACGATATACTCATCAATAACTGGATCATATATATTTAATATTAATCTATATGTAGTTTCTAATGACTTAGGATTAGTCTCACTTACAAGATTTCCACTAACGTTATAGTATTGAGTGTTAGGAAAGTCAGCTTGTCCTGATAGTCCAGCATTTTCTAAAGTTGTTGTATACTGACCATCTTTAGCAGTAGTCCAAAATCTTTGAGAATTTTTCCTCCACCCACTTGGTGAACTATCGTCTCTTATTAATGGCGGTATAGTATTTAACATAGGGCCAAGATAGTTATCATCAAAGAATTGTATCTGAGGACTTTTATCAAACCTACCTTGAAATAATTCTTCGTATTGTGCTTCACTAAGAGAAATAGTTTTTGTATTAGGATTACTACCCAGTCCTGTATCTCCAACTATAGTAAGTTGATAATCTCCACCCTCTTGACTTTGTGTAATAAGATTAGCAATAGTAATATCATTTGCTATTGTACGTATCTCGTCTGCAAGGTCTTCATCAAGACTTTCTCTATCATTTGCTATTCCTAACAACGCTGAAGCAAAGGATGCCTTCTCTGCAGTATTAGTTAAAGGAATTTGATAAGATACAGCTTGAGGAACAAGAGTAGTTTTTGCAAGCTCATCACTTATATATTCATTTCTTTTTTCATCTAATTCTTCCAGAACATCTCTAGTCTTAAGATAAAAACTTCGAATGTTAGAATCTATATCTCTCTTCTCTTGAGGATTAAAATAATTTGTATCATAAGGATCATTCCATTCAAGTGGATTATTTGCATCTTGCTCATCAGTATAAAACAATTTAAACAAGTTAAATTCTTTAGGTGTTAAATCTTTTTTTGCTTTTGCGTATGACTCATCAGTAATCTCATTAGTCGAACCAGGAACCATAAAAAACAACAATAAACTGTCTTGATATATATTGTCTACATAGTCTAATGCAAATTGTTTATAAAGATCTGAAGCCTCAGCGTTTGTGTAATTATATTTAGATAATGTAAACGTCCCACCATCACCTGTTAGATCTGGATTCAACAATTCAGCCTCATTACGTATTTGCGTAAGTAGATTATCATTGCTTTCCTTTCTTCTTTCTATTTTTTGAATTTCAATTAGATCTTGTCTAATATCTGGTGCTAATCCAGCAGGGGTAGTATTTAACTTGTTCTGCATCTCTAATAGCTGAGCCTCAGTATAATTATATTTAGTAAGTAGATCTGATTTTAATCTTTTTACTAGTTGACCATCATCGGAAATACTTACTTCTGCTGTGGCTATAATCTCTGCAGAACTTAATTCTCCTGGATTGCTTTGAGAAACTCCTCCATAAGGATCCTTTAGTAACTTTAGTTTAGCGTTTTCTATTTCTAGTCTTGATTTGTTATATTTTTCTGTCTGTAGATATTTAGCATTAGCAATTGCAGCTGTTTGCTGCATCTGCATCTGTTTTAATTGTACTGTCTTATAAGGATTGGTGTGTATAGTTTGAGAAACATTCTGACTAGACATAGAGTTAGAAAAGTCTCTCATCCAGTTAGTAGAAAATAGTCTAGCTTTTGCACTGTCTACATCTCCATTAGTAAATGTACTAGATACATTATCGTATTCTTCTTTTAGTAAATTAGTTTGAGCATCTAAAGCATCTATTTGATTTTGAATCTGTATCTTTTTTTGAGCAGTAGATGCTGAAGTCATTAAACCTTCTAGACTAGTTCTTTCTTCCAAGAGTGCATTAAAAGTAGAACTATAACTTTCATTAACGTTCTGTGAAAACATTTCATCATCTTGATTTGAATACTGAAACTCTCCATCTATACCCATTTGTGCAAAAGCATCTGATGTAAGACCAGCACTTAAAGCAGTTTGTATTTTATCTGCAGTTATACCTTCTACCTTAGTTTTTGTAACTGCATCATATATTACTGTTCTTCCATTTTTATCTTTACCCATGTAGACATCATTCTCAACACTATCAGAAGCAAGAGCTTTAACTATTTTCATAGCTTGTTCATTGTAATCAACATAAGGTTTAAATTGTGCATTGAAGGAAGCATCAAGACCTCCATCATACCATTGTTGTACCCTTCTATTAAAGTCCCAATCGTTGGATTGAGAACCTTTGCCATCTACATTAATCTTTTCTTGATTCTCTAGTTGCTTTCTATATTTAGCTGCAGACCCTACAGCGTTTAATATATTAGGATCTTTAACTAATTGATTTGTCATACCATCTACAGTATTGACAAGTTGAAAGTTTGAGAAGTCTCCTCCTGCCACACCAGAAAGTTGTGATCCTAAAGAATTTAATTTAGACTGTAGATATTGTTTATCTACATCTCTAACTACATCCAATCCAGCAATATTATCAATGCTCTTTTGAATTCTTTGAACGCCCTCTTCATAACGTTGTTGTTTGAACAGACCAACCTTAAGCATTTCATCCTGTGGACGTTGCTCTACGTATTCATTGAAGCTGGGTATGTTATCTAGATATGATGCCATAATTTAACAAATGTATTATTATTTATAGAACTTTCCAAGGTAGGATAACCTATTCTGGTAATTCTTTCTCATCAGATTTGTTATAGATTTTTATATTCTCTTAGAATATTACTATTTCTCTGATTCTTTTTTACTTTTCTTTTTATCGGTGTGAGCTTAGCTCCATGTCGTGCTGTTGTAGTATCAGTGGTAGTTTGATTTGGGTTTGGATTAAAACCAGCAGTTCTCATTAACTGTTGAAATCCTTGCATTCCAATAGCATTAATAATACTATTTAAGCCACCTCCTGTATTACCAGCCTGACCTCCTAATAGGTTAGGTATAGAAAAGTTAGTTGACCCTTGGTTATTTAAATCCAAACTCTCATTAAAGTCATAGTTAGGAAATAAGTTACTAAGAACTTTTTCTGTTCTATTTTCTAGTTTATTTCTTTGATACTTATCAGATATAGACTTAACAATCTCTTGCTGTGTTGCTTTTGTATTAGCTACAGCTTGTGCTTGTCTTGTTTGTTGTTGATCATAAATACCTAGATTAGTCATTCTTGCTTGATTAAGTGTTTCAATGTTACCAGAGTACACTGTATCTTTCATTTGTTGATTAGCTCTAAATTCTTCTGCTTTAACTTTGTTAATAGCTTCATACTGTGGAGCTTGCAGTGCTGCCAATAATGCAGGGTTATTTTGAACCATTGGGTTTTGTGTAGCTGCTCTTGTAGCTGCAGTGATCTCATTCATTTGATCTTGCATACTAATATCATAAGGTACTCTTAACCTAGGTTGAAAGGATTGTGCATAAACAGGATCAAGTTGATTGTTTGCAGCTGCATTCATCTCAGGCAATATTTGATTATAATCTAAGTCATTTTCTACTTCTCTCTCAAACAATGGTTTAAGTAGGCTTGGATCAAATGGTATTTTACCTTTAACAGTAGTAGTTTCTTCAGTAGTAATTTCTTCTTCTTCTTCTCCTACCTCAACATCTCTGTAACGTCTTACTGTTTTAGGTGTCTCACTATTTTCACTTTTAAATCTAGCTGATATTGTTTGATCACCAAATAATCCATCAACTTTTATACTATTTAAAGTTTTGGCTTTACTAGGATTTACCTTATTAAATTCTCTTTGGAATAACTTTACATCTTCTTTTGTATCAGCTCTCCAATCAGGGTTCTTATCAAAAAACCATTTGTTATCCTTTTTCCACTTATTATATTCTTCAGAAGTTATTTTTTTATTAACCATTTTTCCTATATCGGAACCTCCAAACTCTTGATTTTCAGGAATATCTGTCATAAAGCTAAGTTCAAAGTCTTTCAACATTTCTGATGACTCCTCATCTATATAATATTTACCAAAGTTTTCTGAGTTTTTATCTTCGTCTAAAGTATAACCAGCAGCGATTGCTTCTTCAGCTGATTTAAAAGGTAACTCATTTAAAGTAAGACCTTCATCTGGACCTGGTCTACCGTCATTTTGAGCTTTAGGTATCTTTCTACCATCCTCAGCATAGTCAGTGTAGGTTTCCTTTTTACCATTCTTAGCATAGTCCTCTGTATCTTTAATATCTTCAAGTACTCCCTTGGTTATAAACTTATTACCCTCTATACCATTCTCTTCAAACGTGTCATTCAATGCACTCTGAAGATCAGATAATACTTTTTTCTTATTAGCAATATTTTTTAGTTTCATATCACCACCATTAATAATAGCATCTGACGTAGATCTTAAAAGTTCTCCCCATTTAGTATTATCAATATCAGCAGCATTATCTACAGCTGTTACCATTTGTTTATTAATTCTTGCTTCTTCATCATTAAGGTTATTTACATAGTTTTTAAACTTCTGACCTCCAGCTTTCTCATCACCAATTTCACTTGCATAACCTTTTGGTATTTTTAAATCTCCATATATAACTAGATTTTCTTTTCCGTTCTCTTCTAATATCTGTGCTGGTTCATTCTCAACTTCTACTACAGGCTCATTGTTAGCTACAGACTGAGGTCCATAGGCTACACCAATACCAGTCTCTCCTGTTTCAGGATCTCTGTAGTCATGAGAGTTTCCAGAGAAGTACATACTCTGACCTCCAGCATAAGGATTATATGATACAGCATTTACATCTCCACCCCATAGAGTTTTAACATCTCCATTACCTGATACTGATCCACCTTGTTTAAGTGTATCTGGCATTCTAGAAGCTTTTTGCAACATGTTGTTTAAGTTCTTACCATCAAAAGAGTTTAATACTTGTGGACCTGGTGCTCCTATCATACCATAGTCATTATTAGGACTAGGAACTCTTCCACCTTTTCTCACATGAGATGCATAACCTGCATGGATCTGAGGACCTACTTGCATATTAGACATATCTCGAACATTTCTATCTATATCTTTTCTGTACATTTTCTGTCTACTGTCACTTTTATCTAGTAAATCTCCAATACCACTTCCAATAAAACTTCCTACTGCAGATCCTATAGGACCAAATGCAGAACCAATAGTTCCACCTATGGTACCACCAACATTAGATCCAGCATCGTTGTTAAAACCTACCGCATCACCAAGCTCCATTCCAATACCTGATCCTGTACCTCCACCATATGAAATATTACCAGCATTAAATCCACCTTGTCCTTTAGGTAAATAACCTCCATGCATAAAAGTCTTAGCTTTATTTACATTATGTATTGGTGCATAGTCTGGATTGTTAAATAGTGTAGCTCCGTTCTTTGCAAGTACGTTTGTACCTACACCATAAATTGGAAAGAACTCTTCTCCTGTATTTTGTATATCCTCCGGACGTACGTAATCTCTTTCTATCTGTTCTGGTTTAGTCATAGCAGCAGCTCTTGCAATACCACTAACCTCTCTCATTTGTTTTAAATCCTTTTCAGCATTTCTCTGTTGCTTAAATTGACCAGCAATTTTAATAGCATCACCTAGTATAGGAATACCAAAGTTCTGCATAGCATCAGAGTTAAAAACATTACCTATTTTTTGACCAAAGTTCATAGCACTTCCATCTTCATTGTATTGTCCTGTACTAAATGCTTTTCCAAACATACCAGCTCCATCAGCATTACCATATTGAGATTGCTCAGGTACAGTTATACCTTGGTCCTCAAAGTAACTTCCCATATTTTGAGCTTTAGGTGTTTTCTTTTTTTGTTTTTGTTTTAGTTTTAAAGAATCAATTTTGTTTTTTAACTGTCTAGTTTCAAGATCATTAAAAGTTTTTCTTTGTTTAAGTTTAGCAAACATGTTATTCAGCTCCTCGTCTGAAACTTTTTCTGTTACATTTTTACCACCTTGAGCTTTAGGTGCATCATGACCCCAACCTTTTTTCTTAAGAGCTAAGTGCTCTTTATAAGTCATAGCTTTCTTACCCTTCTTAGTCTTAGGGTCATACATCATATGAGGTGTAAACTTTTCAACCTTACCACCTTTCTTCATATGATCTGAATTTTTCATAAGTGATCCATCAGGCATTTTATGATAACCCTTTTTAACCTTACCACCTTTTTTTGCCATTCCACTAATCATGCTACTCATACCTTCACCACCACCTTCACCAAAGATAGAAGTAATATCTGCCATACCTTGTTCACTACCTAAGAAGTCCATTAAACCACCACCAGAATTTTGATTAGCATACAGAGCATCCACCTTTGCTTTATACTCATAGTCTTCTTTTTCATCTTTAGTGGTCATAGAATTAACACCAAGCTCATAAGCTCTATCCTTTAACTGATCAAAATTACCAAGAACATCTTTATTAGTACTTTGTATAAGTTCAGTACCATCAATAACTTTACGATTATTACCAGCTTCTACATCAGTGTATTCTATAACATCACCTACCTCAGCCTTCTTAAGCTTAGCTAGTTCTTTTCCATGCTTCTTCATAAAAGCTTCTTCTGTAGGAAACTTCTTGTAGAATTCTTTTTCAGACTTAACGCCTGCTATTTTTAATATTTGAGCTTTCATATTGTTAGTATTTATCTAACCAGCCTACTGGTTGTGGGGTGTTATAATTTGTAAAGTTAGTAAATTGAGCCTTCTTCTCCAAGGATCCTCCCTGTTTCATCTGTTTCATATCTAGTATTTTCTTAGTTTTTGGGTCAAAATATATTCTTTCATATATTTCAAATGGTTTTCCTGCTCCAAATATTTCGGACACTTCTGAATTTTCAGTAGCGTTCTTACCACTTTTTGTATTAAAAAGCTTTAGTAATGCTTTACCAGTTCTATTTATAGACGATCCTTCGCCTGTGGTATTGAATGGGTTCAAGTCCCATATATCATATATAGATATATAGCTTCCATTTTCATCCTCTCCCATATCAAATGTAAAATCTCCTAAAGCGTTATCTGCAGTAGGCCATGGTTTACCATCCCCTTCATATTCTCCTCTTGATAATGATCTTTCATTACCTCTTCCTCTTTTACCGTTAAAAAGCCTAGTATCAAGGAGACTAAAATAATTATCTAGTAATTCTTGTCTAATTTCTGGATTTTTAAAATAAGTAGGTTTTAAATAAACCATACTTTTATCTTCTGAATCACCAGGTCTGTGATTACTTACAGAAAAACTATTATTAACTTGTGGCATTCCTAGATATAGTCTAAATGCATCTTCTCGGTTAGGTATAGTATATTTTCTTGGATTATCACTTTTTGGGTCGTCATACCACAAAGCGTCTTCAGGACGTCCTAGATTTCCCTTAAATCTTCTGTATCTATCAAGATTTTTTGTTATGTCTCCATAATCTTGAGGGATTATATTGTTTAATGCTCTTTCAGATAGATTAGGTACATAACCTTTTGCTAATTCATTGGTTATTCCATACTTTTCCATTTGTTCTTTAGCTGATGTTATAGGACCTTTTGCAGTAACAACTGCTGGATCTAACATAACCAATTGTTGAGGCTCACCTTCATTAGTTTGGAACACACTACTTGGATAAGTCAGACTTTTTAATTCACCAAACTCATTAACTGTTTTAAGAGGTATGTTATCACCTTCTTGTGCATATGCCATATTAGAAGGACCAGAGGACTTACTGTTATCTGATACAGTATTTAAAAGTTCTAGTATCTCATCATCATCATATACTTCTCTTAATTCTTTAAACTGAGCATTGTCTTTCATTACTTCCATCATCTCAGGAGTTACCTCTGAATCCATGATACTAGGCATTCCTTCCTCTTTTCCAATTGGACTAGTTTCATAGAAATATCTAATAGAATTAAGTCTTGCTCTAGTTTCTGTTGGGTCACCTATATAGTTAACTCTATTCTTAATATCCTTCTTAGTCTTTCTCTCCACATCTAGATTCTTTGTCTCTTTAAGAGCTTTCTTTCTATAGTTTTTAATGAGCTTTTGATCACTAAATGGCATAGTTAATCTGTTAAACTCAGCACCTGGTGAAAAGTCTTGAGCGTGTGAGAGTTCATGAAGTATTACATCTTCATCTTGATTACCTATTAGTTTAGGTTCTGATGTATCTAGAAGACTAGAGTTTAATTTAATGTCATGCCTGTTACGATTATATCTACCTAAGAAATCACTAGCATGATCATCCATACTAATATCAATATTATCTAAATTGTTTATTCTTTTATTAGTTACTCTCTCTATATCTTTTTCATCTCCATCAAAACTATTACTTAATAATTCTTGACCTCTTGGAGAATTTGTCCAGTTCTTTAAAAACTCTACTTGAGGTGAAGTGTCAGGCACTCTGTTTATATATGGAAAACTTGGTGTTGCTTTTTTAAGTTTAAGTCCTTCTTGAGCCATTGGATACTCTGTTACAGAGTTACCACCAAACTTGTAATCTTTACCTGGTTGCATCATCTTCTTGTCACCAGTATCAGATATTCCAAGTACAGGGTAGTTAACACCCTTCATTGTTATTTTGTTGGAGTTGATTTTAGTTATTTTTCCTGGGTGTGCCCATTGCCCTCTGTCATCTTCTATCACACCACCTTCTTGAAACTTATCTAACCACCCACCATTTTTGTTTTCTTTAATATACCTAAATGCTCTGAATGGATCCTTCTTGTCACCATCTCCATATGTATACATATTTTTTCTTTGAATAGGAGCTTCACTATCACCATCTCCAATATACTCTCCAGGATTTACATAAACACCCATGTGATATGGAAAGTTTAAATATGATGGGTCTTCTTTTACATCTTCACCATCCGGACCATAGTAGTATTGTAACACATCTCCTGGTTGAAGATTTTTCTGATCTAATATTTCTTCAAACCCATACTCTTTAAAGTTCTCTAAAAACGTTCTATTATCATAAACATCGTCAGGCATAGCCTTTACACCAACTTTACTATAAAAATCTTTTACTGTTTGAACACATGTATTATCTCTACACAAACCTTCTTTATCAAAAAATGCCCTGGCATAATCTGGTATACTTAAAGGCGGTCTTCCTCCATCTTCTTCATTAGCTTCCATAGAACTTGCTATATCAGCAACCTTTTGACCTATTCCTTTGACAGATTCTTTCTCCAGGTTGTTTCTCAGAATACCACCTTGAGCTTTAGGTACATTACCACCATGTTTATATTCTAATAATCCATCAGCTCCTATAGCCATTGGTATAGTGGCATATAATCCCTTCATTAATTTCTGAAGTCCTTTTTTATCTATCACTCTAAAAAAGTCTGCATGTATTTTACTCTTACCAGAGAGTCCATCTCTAAATATTCTGTCAATTAACTTATCTGGTATATCATATTGTTTACCAGTTCCCCAGTATTTTGGGTCAATGTATTGTCTTCTAAGCTCCATCACCCTTGCAACCATCTCTGTCTCATCTTGTAAATATTTTGTCCAGTCTTTAAAAGTTGCTTTAGGATCCTTAAAAAACTTTTGAACCCACTCAGACGTTCCGTCTTTTATTTTGGGATTGGGTTTAAGTGCACCTCTAATTAAATCATTAGTTTGTTTAGTTAAAGCATATCCTCCTGCATTACTAGCATGACCAAGGGTTTCATGTATACCAGTTAGCATTTCCTTTGTTCTTTCTGCATTTTTAACAGCTTCAGTAGCTCCTACAGGCACTTCTCTTAGCTTAACAGCACTATTGTTACCTATACCCACTGTGTTTGGTTGATTTGGAAACATATATTTCCAAGTGTTCAGGGGTTGATTAGCAGTAGGAGGCCAGTATGTCCCTCCTACTCCAGGACCAAGATCTGCACTACTGAAGGTAGTCTTAAACGTACCAGCCTGTATTGCTTCCATGTTCTTTCTTGCTATAGTAGGATATTGCGTTTTCCAAAAACCATTAATGTTATTTTCTAATTGAGTAATTGACTTTTGTAAAGCTTTGGCTTTAGGAAGAACATGAGCACCTGGAGTTTTTATGAATTCATCTAATTCTTGTTGTAACACATTTAGTTCTCTTGTCTGAACTCTAAGATAATTTTCATTCATCGTTCCACCAGGAAAAGGCTTCATTATCTGATCATCAAATCTAGACATAAAAGCTGAATTCTTAGGATTTGTATATATTTGCATAAAACGATCTGCATCTATCTTAGAATTACCTATAAGTGGGTTTGGTGGAGTCTTACCTCTAGTAAGAAAGGTTGGTATATCAGGATTATCCATCCCTATTTTATAAGCATCTCCTAAAGGTTTTGTATAGTACTTAGTAATATTTCTGACCCTCTTTGGAAGGACTGCATCAGTAAACCTTTTATTTAATAAAGGAGTAAGTGATAAAGCATCTAAACCTACATTTCCTGCAGCAGACCAACTAGGATTATTATATAGTTCTTTTACATCTGGAGCAATGTTATAACCACCATAACCTACACTAGCAGCATCAGCATAGTTCCCTATACTAAATGGTCCACCTCCTGGTTTATAGTTCGTAAACCTTTTAAAGGGTTCTCCTATATACTTAAAAGCAGCTTTTCCAACAGGACTATTAGCAGTAAAGTTGTAAGCTTGTCTAACAGGACCAGCAAGAGCTTTATATGCTTGTGGTGTTCTGGACAATAAACTAGCACCACTTATTGGACTAGGTATTAAGGATGCAAACAGAGCAACGTTTTTTGCTGCTGTGTTAGTAGCACCATGAATTCTCCTAATCAACTCTTCACGTTCAGGCTTATAGGAGTTTAAATAATTAAACTCATTTCCTGCATTGTCCTTACTATAAGATGTTCCAAAATATTCATTGTAACTAGCTACGTCTGTAATACCTAGATCTTTAAGTTGTTGTTGTTGTTCCAATGAAAGAACACGATCATCATCTCCATATCTTAAATAATCAGGCATATCCTTAAATAACTCCTCTCTTATTTCATCTTTCTTTTTTCTCTCGTTTGACCTTCCAGTTATAACAACCTCATCTAACTGTATACCATCTTCTGGTACTATTGTATACTTGTCACCATATTGAGCTTTAGTAAGGTTAGGAGGAGACATTGCAGAAGAACCAGAGTTACGTGAATACATCATACCTGATGCACCTGGAAGACTTCCTCCCATTGCATACTTATCTAACCAACCACCATTGATTGCTTTCATAGGTGTTGCCCCTCCAGCTATAGCACCGAAGTATCTCTTCTGTTTATCTGACAAAGATTGACCATGGACAGTTCCATCGCTTAACATCTTTTTTGCTTTACCTGGTGTTAGTGCCATTAATGATATGATATTTGTGCTGGTGTTACAATAAACTGACTTACTATATGTGTTATAGAAGAGTTATCTAATATGTGTCTCACCTTTAAATTCTTAGCTCTTAGTTGTGACTTCTTAAATGATAGGTCACCATAATTCATGTTGTCCTGATTAACTACTTTATCTATTGATTTCGATTCACATGATGTCTTAAACAAAGGTACTTGATCATCTTTCTGTAGTGCCCAGAAAGTATTGTATTGATAAAAACTATCTGTCTTTGCATATGTAATAGTCTTACTGTCACTATTTAATATAGGATACTGTAAGTATGAACTTAAGTCATTCATAGGTTTAGGCACAAGTTCTATTATACCTGTAGATTGCTGACCATTATAAAGAACAGCTTTATTAAAATACTTATCATCAACTTGCACCTTACTATTAGAATCAAATGATCCTAACGTAGAAGGTAGGTATACATACACTTTACTATAATCTTTTACATTCTGTAGTATCTCATCGTAATATTTATATGCAAAAGGATACTCAATTATATAAGGAGCTATATCTCCATAGTAATAATTATATAAAGTATCATTTCTTAAATGAGTCCATAAACATCCAGTTCTTGTTGGAGTATATTTAGCATTTATATATGTTTGATTAGGTATATTTTTAACACTAAAATTCTTTGTAAATTCACAATTACCATTAGACTTAATTGTTACCACTTCTACAGATGAATCTACTATATAACTTATACCAGAAATAAAATCACTTAGTGAAACATTAGTTCCCACAGTAACTCCGTTATCAGTAATGACATCAAAAGGTCCTACATTAGGACTAGAGCTCGTTATTTTTAAATTTATTATTTTTGTTGCCATAGTTAATTATAAAGGACATGCTCCTAATAAAGTTATACCTGTACCAGTTATAGTATTATCTGAAGAACAGAACTGTAAAGTTTCTCCTGTAGGTACAGATATTGATTGATCATCTCCTACACAGTTAGGATACCACACTACTTGAGGTCCTACTACTTCATATCCGTAACATGGATATATTGATGTTGTGGTAGTAGTAGTTGCAGGTGCAGTGGTTGTAGTAGTTGTTGTTCCAAATTGATCTGTGCCTTTAGTAACACAAGATGCTTGCTGAGTTACATTTGTAATATTAAGTTTACTCCATATAGGTGTGACATCATCTAAGGTAGGTGGGTTTGCTACATAGTCTAAACATCCTATTCCTACCACTCTAAAAGGAGAGGCTGTTTCTACTTGGAATAAATAATTCTCACAAGTAGAACCTTCTGCCACAATAGTGATCTCACAATCACATGACATAATCGCTCTACAACTTACAAATTCTGAATTAATTATCTCAGTATTTATTTCTGGATTTGCAACTTCATTATCATAATCCCACTGGAAATAATGAAAGTTTCCTGACGCAGTATTTTTTCCTATTGTTATTAATTTACCTGTTTTAGTATATAATAAGTTAGTTGAGTATGTATAATTACCTCCCACTAGAATTTTCTGTGAAGGGATTCCAGTTGATGCGTCTATTTCTACTATATATCCTTGAGATGTATCTATTGCAATTAGTGTATTGTCATCTTTAACTACTATCCCAGCCGTTGTACCAAAGGAATTATCAGCTATTGTTAAATCTGAAGCTACCTCTACAGTCCATGGGTTTGTTGTAATCTTCCATTTCTTAAATGTAGTATTAAAACCTGGTGAAACTCCATATAAAGTACTCGGTCCAATTGCTAACTTACCAGAAGTATAGTTAGGAATTGTAACTGGAATACCATTCATATCTGGTATATTTTCTTTATATATATTAACAGTTCCATTGTCATCATTCATTAACCATGTGCAACATTGATCAAATGCTCCTGCATATACAGTTGTAGTAGTTGTAAGAGTATTACAATTACATGGTTGTTCTATTTTTACAAATCCATTTTCTACATAGAATACTGTTCCAGTCTCATATTGAACACTATACCAACCATCAGGAACTATAGTACAGTCTTGACTTATTCCTAAATAGACTTGAGAGTTAAGTATACTAGTAGAATTATCTAGTACACGATATTGATAATTAAAAGTGATAGGTACAATTTCTGTACTTGTATCATTAAATGAAAATGCAGCTACACTACATGCTTCTTGTGCAGTAGCTGTTCCTACTACTGGTGAAGTTGTACCTTTTATTTGATATCCTTCTACAAAGGTTGAAGTAGTTAAAGGAGTAGGTCTTACACACAAAGTTGTAGTAGTAGGAGTAGGTACTGTTATGTATCCTACACCATCTATATCACAACTCAACTCTTCTGTTAATGATATATTAAAATTACAATCCGGTGTATATATTGTAGTGGTAGTTGTAAATAAAGGAGAAGTAGTAGTTGTTGTACTTGTTGTTATAAGAACAACTGCATCTAGTACTCCTACCATCATTTCCAAATTAGGTTCTTCTTTATCAATTCTACTTCTATCTGGAGTATCAAGAATAGCAGTAAAGTTTGTACAGCATCCATTAATTCCTGAATAGTAGAAGTTATTTTCTCCTATATAAAAGTTTGGTAAATAACTATGAAACGATATCCAGCTTTTTGTACTAAAATCAAATGACATAGTCCAAGACTTATTACAAAAGTATTTCGTATCACTTAAGAATATTTGTTGATCTATTCCATTATTTAATAAAGATGGCAGATAAAAGTTTTGTGTAACTATATCAAAATAAATCAAAGAGTTTATAGGAATATAATCTAGTTTTGTAATAATAATTCTATCAAACTTACTATCATATACTCCGTGTAGTCCAAATCCTGTAAAGTTATTATCTATGTTTACTTCTGGGAAGTATTCTAATATCTCAAAAGGTAAACTGTTTGTCATAAATCTGTTTACTCCTGATCCAAATCCTGTTATATCTACAGCTTTATTTCCACTAATAAGAAATAACTGTCCTCTTTTTGCATCTGCAGTAATCTGACCGTATGGTAGTTTAAGTAAAAACTTGTGTTGAGATCCTACATACCCAAGATCTGTTTCTGCAAAATCTATCGGAGGAGAACTAGAAAACATTTTAGGATTACCTATGTAAGCTGCTTGTGGATTACTAGTGTCAATAGTTAAAAGCTTATTATATAATAAAGCTTTGTTTTCAAATCGTGCTAATACTGCCTTATCTTGAATACCATCTAATGATATAAGATCACCATAGTTTTGTGGAAAGTCAAATAAATTAAGAGCCCTATACACTAGCCAATTGTTTACTCTATTATCAGGAGTATCTGATTGTGAGTCAGAGTAAATTGCTCTAAATGGGAAAAATGTAAAACATAATTCCTCTCTCCAATCTGGAGGAAGTTGACTAAATGAATTCTCTTTGTTTTGTTTAGAGTAAGTTACATTATAGTAATAAGTATTATCTTGAGCAATTGGAACATTTACTTCTTGAAACCACTCGTCTGGAATACCACTACTTACATGAGGCCAAAAGTCTCCTTCTTTAGTATTAAAAGCCTGTCTTAAATCTGTATTATATACACTTTCACAATAGAAGTTAGGAACACCATAAGCCCATAAATACATGTAACCATTATAAAATGTTCTGTATGTACCTGCAATAGGATTATCTGTATTTGCATCATATAAAGAAGGATCGCTAGGACAATCAAAATTATTAGCCTTAGTAGAAATAAGGTTAAACATATTTTGAGGAGCATCCTCACCTTTAGTTACTGTGTAATTACTCAGTATAGATCTAGCAGAATGCCAATATTTAGGATAAGCTACATTACCTAACTCATCAAAGAATATGTCTGAATCATCAGGTGCTTCTACTCTATTATCTATAAAGAATGGTAGTTTAGTTTTAAATGTAAATCTAGATATAAATACATCACCACCAAATATAGTATCACTATCAGATGAATTTAATAGTTTTTGATATCCTGTATCTATTCTTTTAAATGAATTTATTTGACCCCACTGATTAGGTATAATATTTTTCATAGAAGCATAATAGGAAACCACCTTTATGTCTTGTTCTCTTTCAGGAGTACTACAAGCACCACTATCTCCTATAGCAAATCTTGAATACTCTACCATACTAGAAGTTCCATCTGAAGCCGCTAAACTATTTGTATCTTGTGGAATAGGTAATGCTAATAAATTGTCATTAGTTTTAGTTTTAATATATACTGATGATTCTCTATTCCAGTTATTTATAGGGGCATCATTATTATTAAATGATTGAACTCCTGGTATTAAATACCTTGCAAGCTCTATCTCTCTTTGTTTGATACCACTGCTAACATTATTGTCAATAGGAAAAGAATAATCATAATTTGCTCTTGAGTTGAAAGACATTGCATAGTTCTTTCTTGTTATACCATTTATGTATATAGTAAGATAGGATTGGTATACTGTAAACATTACACCAGCATTCCATTCAGCTCCCATGTTAGCTACTCTTTCTGAACTATCTAAAGCATCTTGTTGAGCCTCTTTAGTTAGAAGTTTATACTTAGCGTTGTCTTTAACTTCTACAAAATGAGCCTTCCCAGCTCCAGCCATGACACTTTCTAATTTTAGTACACCACCTAAAAATGGCTGCCCAAAGGATGTGTCAGGAGAATTAAATATTAATTTATCTAAAATATCTTTTGCTCTTTCAGCATCAGGACCATCCAAAGGTGTAATAGGTGTATCTTTATCACAATTTAAACAAGACCTTCTTCCTTGACGACTATTTGTACCACTAAGAGAAGCACTTCCACCATCTTCCAAAGCTGTTTGAGGAGTAAAAGTATTTGTCGAATCATCAGGATTAGGTACTACTGCAGGAAGAGGATTAGTAGGTTCTCCAAAACCAGAGGGTTCACCATTAACTGTATCAATACAACATTGACATGCCTCTCCATTAGGACCTTCAGTACATTGGTTTGAAAAACAACCTGGAGAATAATTACCATTAGCAGCATTAGTTCCATCTTCATTTACACAAACTCCATTATTACCAAGAGGTGCTAGTTTTAACATAGGTCTACGACCATTACTTCCATTAATTGATACACACTGTTTAGTTTCAATACCTGGTCTAAAAGCATGACCTCCAGCATCTTCATTAAATTGACCATCATAATCAAAGTCAGGATCAAAATCAGTTATTACAGTACCTGTTTTATCAGTAAGAAATGGTAAGAAATATGCAGCCCACCATTTTTTTCCAACAAGAGTTCCATCAAAGTTTATATTATTAAAAGGATTTTGAGTTACTGATCTCCAACCACAATATGCACCACTATCATGAAAGCATTTCCATATATCATAATCTCCAGGACCTATAGTCATTACTCCTTTAAGAGCTACAGGTCTTGTAATAGAACATACTTCTATAATACAATTAGGTTTAATAACTGCCTCTGTAGGTCTTCCATTAGTGACACTGGTATATGAAAATACACCATCCTCACTATTTACTACTATGTTAAGATCTACTCCTGGAAGAGCAGTTGATGCAGAATCTGGCATATATACAAGCCATGCTTTAGATTTATAATTCCAAGCATTGTTATTCTCTTGTAGAAATGAGTCTTCTCCAGAAATTTGATTGTATGGATAGTTAGGATAGTAGTACTCTTGATCTTGTCTTATATAAGAGTTTACATTTCTAAGTATACCTTTAGCTATAATTGAACGATTTGTACCACGATCTCCTCTAACTATTTTAAATCCTACAATATCATCTTTTTGATCTTGTGTTAAATCAGAAGTTAATATTAAGTTTGAAATTTGATTGTCATTAATCTTTACTCCCATAGGGAATACTGGATTACTATCTTGCATAACAGGAACCATATTGTTTCCGTCATAAGTAATAACAGGACTTTCTATAATGGGACTAATTAATACATCTGGAAATTTATGATGTCTAATAGGTTGATCTGCTAAATTACCCCATACATCTTTATTACAAGGATACTTTTCAGTAGACTCCCAGTATGCAAACTCTCCAAACTCATAAGGTCCTTTGTAGCTTTCAGTAGAAAGATAGCCAGGTGAGAAACCTAGATTTATAGCATTGTTATATATCTTCCAATATGGACTATATCCTATACCGTTTTGAAAGTAATCTGGCTCACCTATAAAATCATCATTAGTGTTGGGTATGTCAGGTTGTACATTAAGATTGTTAGGACCTGGGATATGAAAAGAATCTGTTTGTTTTCCATTCTTAAGAAGAAATACTATTTCAAAAGCATACACTTCATCACGCATATATCCACGTAAGTTTGTAGCATTCTCTTCATCAGCATAATTTTCATCAGCAGGTAATCTATGAGTTTCCCATTGTAAGGTTATATCATTAGCAATCTGTTGATAGTTGATTCTATCTATAGATGTTAAATTATCCCATACTAATACATCTTGAACTGATGTTAAATCTTTAGCAATATCATAATAAGGATACTTTTCAAATATATCATTTATTGATAATCTTATAGCTGTCTGATCTGCTCCTGTATAGGTTATATCTTCTGTAGTTTCTGTAATGTTATAAACACCTACTAGTTCTACTGAAGTAATATTATTTATAGTTTTAATTACTGCTAAGTTGAAGTAATTAAATTGTCCTGATATATCTAAATTAGATACTTTTACTATAATAGATTTACCTACTGGATAGTTAAAGTTTACTGTTGTTATAAGAGGATCAGCAATAGGACAAGGGTTGGTTACTGAATAATAAGATGTTAAATCATTACCTGTAGCATCAGAGTATTGAATAGCAAACTGATACATTCCAGCTTCTAATGATCCTACATTAGTTACTTCATTAACATCTAAAAAAGGTATGTCAAAGTTAGGCTGTATCTTTAGTTGATTACAGTCTAATATATCACTATATACAGGATCACAATTAGGACTTCCAGAAATTAATGTATAAGGAAGACCAATTGGTTCTAAGTTCTCGTCTGTTTCTACATTTAAATATCTTCTAGCATTAAATCCATCAGTCCAATATATCTCTGTGGTACAGTTTGTTATTTTATGTACTACCTTTGGTATAGGGTGATCAACACTAAAGTTTAAACATGGAGCATTGATTAGCGTGCGATACTGACAATCATTATTAAACATGAAGCCAATTTCACTTCCACCAGTTAAAGGGTTTACTAAAAAGAATATGTTTTTCTTTTTCTCAGGAATAGTATGCTTTCCTATAAGTTCATAACCATCAGGAAAACTAAGACAAGGCTCATTACCAGGTTCATTTTGATAATTAATAGAACTAGAATCAAAGTTCTCAACCGTTGCATTTAAAGCATAGGTAAGGTTCCCTGTTTTCACCTGGTTAATTGTACTGTCCATATTAAGTCCAGACTGAGCTTGATTAAACTCCATTCTCACTTGACCTTTCTGAGCAGATTCCATCTTCTTAGCTTCTGCAGCTTTCTTCTTAGCTGCAGTTAAGCCTGAAGCAGAGTCATCCATTTCTTTTCTAGTAGCCATATATATTAATTAAAACCATTACGTCTCCAACGTCTATTTGAATATCTACCTGATACTTGAGATTTTGCATCTGGAAGTTCATATTGGTTAAAACGATTTAAGTCAGTAATAATTTTTCTTTGCTTTTGATAAACTGTTTCTTTTTTAAGTTCTGTTTCTGCCATTACCCAGGCTTCATCCATTACTTGTTTATGATACATAAGTTTAGTCTGTAGTTGATTGAATGTTTCGTCTACTGTTTGATTTGTAAGAGTTTCAAATACTTTAAATTTAATAAATGCTTCAATGTATTCTCTAACACGAAAGTTATCAGGTATTAATTGATTGCCTATTTTATCATAGTCTGTTGCATAAAATACTAGATGTACTGTTCCTGATCTAAAATTTGTTACGAAGTTATTATCTCTGATATCAAAAGAGTCAAAAGAAGAAGCACCAGGTGTAAACTCACGACCTGCTAAAGTTAATTGGTTAAATTGTGACCAAGAATTAGTATAGGATAAATTACAACTTTTACGTGCAGATATATTTCCTGGCTTTAATAAATAAGAACGTCTCCAGGATCTAGGAATTTCACTATTTGTTTTATATACAGCTTGTACTACTGTAGGCATACATGTACCATCACAACTAGGATGTTGACATGATGGATTATCACAAGGAGTTCCTCCTATTGTTAGAGGAGCTACTTGAATAGTAGTAGCGTTAACTGCTTGAGTATATAAAGAAGATGCTGCAGGATAAGGATTTCCTTGCACTACTGCACACATCCATGCTTCTCTTACTGCATAAAAGTTATCAGGAAGTCTTGCTTGAAAGTCGTCCACAAATAAAATCTCAGTAGTAATTTGAAATGTAGTCCTACCCATCTTCCTAAGACACTTATCTAGGTAGGTAGGGAATAATAAATCATCTACAGCTCCAGTATCAAAATAACTTTTAAGTTCTTCTTTTACTGTTGCATATAATGGTTCTGGGGATACAAAATCGTATTTATAATAGTATGACATAAGTTATTTTTTCCATTCATGGTATATGTGTTGGTATTTATTGTCTGCTTTTAAGTAGTGAGAAAGATCTCTTGAAGTTCTTCTAGAAGGTTTAAAGTACCATAGATCAGAATTTCTAAATCTAGCACTTTGTTTAAACCACATCCAACCAAAGAAGTATCCTTCTGTGTGATAGTTAAAGTTATATATAACCTTTCCTTTCTGTTTAGTTTTCTGCCAATCAATAGGAAGATTTACAAATTCCTTACCGTCAATTCCTTTAGTTCTTCTTCTTTTCTTTTTGTTAATAGAAAACTCTCCAAACCCAGTAGGTAATTTTTCTTTCTCTCCTGTCTCTAAAATGTAGTATTTGAATGATTCATTAAATGCATACAGAATATTTCTCCACTCATCAAAAGTAAGAGATATCAAAGGGTTCTTTTTACAGAAGTCTTCGTAATTATTTTTACTTGCACTTCTCCAGTCAACTGCTACTCTTGACATATATAGTTCTAGTTTGTAGGTTGAGCATTTGGAGCTTGTCCATCTATGCCTTCATTACTCATATCATCCTTAATTTGGAAATATGTTGACAATAACTTTTGAGAAGTTAATGATAATGCTTGTTGTTCTAAATAACCAGGTAATGCATATTCCTTGTCTAAAGGATTTTTACAATACTCTTCATCTGTATATTCAGGACTTCCACATCCACATTCTGGATACATGATCTCGTTAGGTACATCTTCTTCAAAGAATGCTGTTAACCTTATTGCTTTTAATAAAGGATTATTTACATAAAGATACCCACTAGATATCCAGAAGTAATAATCATTTTTTATTATAGGTAGTTTTAATAGATTAATATATCTATTGATTGTTATTTCTTTTAATTTAGTACCTCTTCCACCCATGGCATCTATAGAATATACACCTTGAATTACATACTGATAGTTACCTTCGGAGATCCTAGGCAACTTAAATACTGTTCGTGACACACTACACTCGTCTGCATACTCACAACATTCAGAGATAGGTACTTCCTTCATCTCTAAACAAGGTATTGTAGTAAACAATGTATCACTTGCCCATAGCTTTCTTAAGTTAGTTTCTCTTTTAATTAACAATTGAGCAGTATTCTTAACCTCAGAAGCGATTGCTCGATCTGTTATAAGTGCATCCGTTGATAAAATCTTGTGCATTGATCGCACGTCTGAAACTAATTTTCTTAATGTTGCCATTTTATATTTTCTTTCTGTAATTACCGAATCCTTGTATGCCTCCCATTTGATCAGCTTCTCTCATATAATTACGCTTCATATTATAAGGACGAATCTTAGGAGCTTTTACATTTTTGCCTGGTGTAGGCTTTCCATACTTTGTTGCCATATCTATATTCTTTCTTCAAATTCAGCTACCTTTCCTACTTTAAAGTCATAGACTAACGCTAAGGCAGCTCGTACACTATGTACAAAATTATTATCTTTATGCCATCTATCTGTTCCAGATAAACTAGGCATTTGTTGTATTCTTACTCCCTTTATTTCCTTTGCCATATAGTGATGTTTATCACCTGTGTGAACTTCTCTATATGTAGCATCTCCAAACCATTTACTATAAACTGGATGTGTTGCAAACAATAAAGGTAACGCATCAATTTTACAGTTACCATGATGAAAACCAATAAATGTACTACCAACTACGGTAGCTTTGATTAATCCTTCCTCTCTAACAAATGATATGTTTTTATCATTCTTAAAGAATATATCTAACGCATGAGCTAAATAATAGGATTTAGTTCTATCATGATTACCTTGTACTAGAATAACCTCAACATGCTTGGAGTTAGTCTTAAGCATCTTAATAGTATCTACTAGAATATTAAATCCCATTTCATACTCTGAAGCATAGTCTAAGATTATATCCTGTGGAGTACCATTGGTTGTAGTGTTTTGATAATTATCAGTATGAAAGAAATCATTAGATATAGGAAACACTACTTTATTTATATCATAAACAGATCTAACTTTATGTGTTAAAGCTTCTGCTATATGTACAAACCTTGTAGCTCTAGTCTCTGGATCATTATCTCCATCAACATATCTTTTACCTAAATGGTAATCAGATAAAGATAATTCAATATCTACAAGAGATTTATCATTATCTAGTTTAGGAGAAGAAATAGGAATGTAGTTTGATTTGTAGTTCTCTAGGAACTTGCTGAAATCATCAGCTGTATAATCTTGTGGACCTTTTCTTTTTGAAAAGATCGAAGATGTAAACTTACCAGTTGGAAGTACTTTAGACCAATAGTTAGTAATTATATACTTTTCTAAATCTATCTTGTGTAATTGTGCTAATTCTATATCACTCTTTGGTTCAAAGTCAAGAGTTATTGTACTTTCTATTGTTCCCTTATCGTTACTTACCTTCCGCAGTGCCTGTTCAAATTCTTTACTGTGAGTTGGTTCATTTAAAAACTCTTCTCCTTCATCTACATTCTTACCCCTCATCTCTTTTAATAATTCATTTACTTCAGACAGTGTTATTTTCAGTTGTTCTGCATACCACTGTTTGCTTCTTTTTCGCTTTAGTAATGATTTTAACTCATTAAGAAGCCCTTGATTTTCAGCCATTTGTCCTGTATTTAATTAGTAAATATGGTAAAGATAGATAAATTATTTGACTAAACATAAAAAATTTAATCGTGAGGGTTATTCTTTATAATTAATTTGATTATAAATAAAAACTCCCAAGGGCTATTTAGCCCCTAGGAGAAGTTCTCTAAAACCAACAAAAGAGAACTTTTTATGGGTTGAAGTCATTACAACATTGACTGTGTATCCATGTAAAATTAAAGCTATCTCCAGAGCTTCCACTAAAATTAAAATCTTGAACTACACAAGGTGTTTCTAATGAGGTATTTACTACATTGTAGTTTCTTATTGAGAGTGTTCCTACATTACCATTTCCATTGTTCTGAGTGTTTGTCATTGTTATACTATTTCTATATGATATAAGATCAGGATCAAAAAAGAATAACTGCATATTACCTAAAGGACAAGCAAAGTCTGGTTGTGTTATAATTTGAGTAACATTACTTCCTACCATTACTGATCCTACTTGTGCACTTTGATTTAAACTTACATCTCCTATTTTTATACCATTTAAAAATATATCAAAGTCATCTTGTACAGTAGCACTAGTATTACATAGTTGAAAAACTATTGTTTGATTTGTACAAACAGGTGGAATATTAATAACTATATCTTCATGATTATTACAATTAGAATTAACCGACAGTAATCTTACTACTGTAGTTCCATCAGGAACATTGTAAGATACAAAACCTACAATAAGCTGTGCTGCAGTTATTCCAGTTTCAAAAGCTTCTGTATACCCATTAACTTGAGAGAATATATCAAATGGTCCTGCATCACTTCCTATATTATTAGCTTGTATTAATACTGTCATTATTATGTTATTATAATTACATCTACAAAGTTATCATTGCAATCATGATTAGTAAGAGAATTTTGTATTCTTATAGTAGTAGTTCCAATTGGTGCAGCAGATGTATTATATCCTAAAGCACTAGTTAGTACTGTAATAGATATATTACTAGCAAAAGCATTAACATAGTTATCTGCATCTGAATATAAATCTACAGGACCAGAACATGCCCCTGCAGAAGTTAGTTGTATTTTAATTTGTTGTGCCATAGATAATTAGTTTAAGCAAAGCATGTGTCTACATATGAAATTATTCCGGTTGCTCCTACTCTTATAGTGTAGGTTGTGGATGCTCCACTTGTTTGATAATGCCAGTAGTTATTACCTCCATTAAATGTTGAACCACCAGTTGATTGATCATAAAGAATATCTCCAATTTGTGGAACAGGTTGTCCACTTTTAAAAGTAAATTGATTTAAAGCATAATCACAAATACCTATTGATAAAGCTACATCAAACAGAGTAGATCTTACAGCTAATAGTCTAGTTCCTCCAGCTTGTGTTGTTGTAGTGGTAGTTGTAGCTGGAACTTGTGTTGTTGTTGTTCCTGCAGTAACAATTGCTGTTGCACCATTTAAAGAACAATCACATGTTGTAGTTGTTGTAGTGGTTGAAGAACTACTACTTGTAGTTGTTGTTGTAGTTGCTGCTATAGTTGTGGTAGTTGTTGTAGTAACTTCTTCTTTAATAGTATCACCTACAAAAGAGAAATCAACATCAACTCCTGCTCCTACATATTGTGGGCTAAGATCTGTTTGGTAAAAATTACTACATTCGTCACATGTATCTTGTGCTTGATAGAATATACCATCTTTTATAATACTGTTAACAAAGTTATATACTCCTGTTCTATCAGTTCTTAAAAAAGCATTTACAGTATCACCTGGATATATGTCTATTACTCCACTTTGTGAAGAAGCATTGCCTGTAATTTCTACATCTACTACTGGTATTCCATTAACTTTTATTCCTAGATTTGATAGTTGAGGGTCAGCAGCAAGTAGAGAACCTGGGGTATTTGTTATAAGTTCCCAATTAAGTTTATTTGGTGGAACTTCTGTAGTAGTTGTGGATGTTGAAGTTGAAGTACTTGTAGTAGTAGATGTACTAGAACTAGTTGTAGTGGTAGTTGTAGGACAGTTAGTAAGAATGTCTATACAGTTAGTACAAACACCAGTAGAGCAAACTTTAACAGTAGAGGTTCCTGGAGGGGCTACTACTGAATAACCAGCAGTTAAACTTGCAGCAGGCACTTGTGTAGCAAAAGGTGATCCAAAGCTGTCTACATTTGAAAATAAATCAAATGGTCCTGCTTGTCCGTCTATTGTTAATGTTATCTCTATTAAGGCCATAATTATATTGTTGTTGTAGTGGTAGTTGTTTGCTGTAATATAATATCAAAACTATTCTCACATAATGAATCTGATGCCACTCTAATTGTAGTGGTAAAATCAGCAACAGCTGATGTTGTGTATCCAGCTAATAACTGAGTTTTAGTTATTCCAGTTTCAAAAGCAGTAGTGAACCCATCTATATCTGAGAACAGATTGAAAGGTCCAGTGTTATTTCCTGCAGTAGTTAGTTTTATAAATGCTTCCATTATGATGCACAACAGGTATTTAATGTTTGATTTATCAGTATAACTTGTTCTTTAATAGTAGCAATATCTGATGTATTGGTTACTTGTTGAGTCTTCAATATACAAAGAAGTTCATCAATTTTAGACAAAGCAACGTTTAAATCGTCACAAGGCTCTACATTTGAACAAGGTAATGTGGGTCCATTATATATAATAGATTTTGAATAGTGTACTGCAGTATTACATGGGTCAGCAGTTGTAGTGCTTGAGCATCCACAAGTAGAGTTTAATGTTATATCGGTACAACAAGGATTTGTAGCTAAGTATGCCATAGTTTTTAGTATTAAGGTATGTAAATTATATAATATGCTCCCATTCCAGGTTGATAGTTATTGTGACCTAAGCCTCCACCAGTTACATCAATAGTAACAGTGTGTGTATGGTTTCCTTCTAATTCTGTATATGCTGCATCATAACTACCAACACCAGAAACACCAGAATCCATTGTTCTTCTCTCACCTCTCCTCTCTCCTCCTGGATTAGAATAATCAGGGTAAACAGTAGCTCCACCTTGTCCCATTACACCTGGTTTAACTAACATTTGATGTGTGTGAGTTTCTGGACTAGGAGCACTTACTGTTCCTATATGGGTATGAGAAGGAATTTCTGCTGTTGTTAATACAACTTGATTTGTTCCTACTAAACTAGTTAGGTTATATGTAGGGTTTCCACTATTTCCTGGATCGACAGCACTATCCATAGATTGACCTGGCATATCAGTAGCTCCTACTGGAACTCTACCTCTAAGATCTGGTGTTCCATTATTTCCGTTACATAAGAATATTCTATCCCATATCCCTATGCCAGCACCAGATGCATCAAATGGTGATAATGATCCAAAATAAGGCTGAGAAGAAAATGGAACCATTCTACTATTCAGCAACTGTTGTTGAGGATTAGTATTTAAATAGTTCTCTATATATGTATTTATGTCAACAATCTGTACGTAGTTATTTGTAACATCAGTAATAAAAGTATTCAGTGATTGCTCAACTTCACATAACTTTACTATGGTTTGTTGTAGTACCTCTGATGTGCTAGATGTATTTTGAACATTTTCTACACATCCTACATTGTAAACTGTACTAGGATTAGAAACTTCTATAGCTTCTATCTGTATGTTTAAATCACAAATAGTTTTGATAATACCTACAAGATAATTATTTAAAGATAGAGGATTACAATTATCTAGATTAGCATCTACTATAGGACATATATCTGATGCAGGAACTACAGGTTGTATACCTGTGCCATCTAAAGTAGAACCTAAAAAGGTAATAAGAGCTTGCTCTACAAAAGATAGAGAGTCTCCAGTTTTTATTCCTAGTATAGGAACATCTACTCCTGTATATTTAACGCACTTGTCTGAAGTAATTTCAGTACAGCCGTTGTAACAATTTGAGCAATTTTGTGTTGACATAATTTTATTATTTTATTTGTTTGTTTATGGACAATTATTTTGTAATGTATCTGTAAATCCTGTTTGCCAGTATTCTAAATTATCGCATGTTATTGTTTTTTGATCACTTGTTCCTTCTACAGTTTTATATTGGACACTATCAGGATCTATCATTATTTCACTTCCTACTCCACCTTGAGTTACATATTGTTCTATTCCTAACTGAGCTGCAATGTCATCTATTCTACATGCCAGACCATATTCTACAGGATTACCAGCACCAGCATAACACAGTCCTACTATTTTAATAGTTCCGTTAAAATCTGCTAATAACATAGATCCGGAATCACCACTATATATAGGATTTGGACATCCTGGAGTTTGAGCGTTAGGAGTTTCTTGTGCTGGTTTTACAAATTGGATAGATCTTGTAAATGTACATGCTACAGCATAAGGACTCTGATTACCTAGAGATAAATCAGCTTGTGTAGGATTTTGCATTTGATAACTTATTGGAGTTACAAGCTGAGGACTTGCACTCACTCTAAGAGGACAATCAGGTTCTAATCCTTTTGGTCCAGTTGTTCTTCCAGCTGTATATAAAGGAGGATTAGTAGCTAATATATTATCTAACTCAGATGTACTAGCAAAAGGTGGAGCGTCTGATCCCATTATTAATTCTAGTCCTACTTGTAACCAAGAGGCAGTTGTTGAGAAGTCTTCCTGTGCTACTGAACATATTGCAGCATCTACTTGATTTACTTGTCCTGAAGCAATCGAGTGTATAGGAACATATCTTAAACTTATTCCAAAGTTATTAGACGTAGGGGTGTTAGGACCTTGTACATTATTGTAAACTCTATTTACTGCATATGAGTCATTTAAATAAGGACCATTAATATCTCTATCGGATGTAAAGAAAGCATCATTGATTGAAACATGATTGTTTGTTAAACCAACCACACCATTAGTATCACTGTGTATTACAAAACCTCCTAGGGTTCCTACAGTTGAATCATTGTTTCTACTTGATACAGCTATTCCACCTTTTAAAGGTCTTGTGTACGCTCTATTTGCGGCATTGTTTGGACCAGCATTTATATTACCACAAGTCTGACTACAAGTCATGCGTTGATTTATAGCTATTTCTATTATATCAGTTTTTATTTTTACACCATTTAGATCAACCTCAGAACTGATTAGTTCATTTGCTAAGACTTCAGAAAGTGGTTTCTTTTTTTTAACTGCTATTTGAAAAGCAAATTCTCCAGTATCTACTCCATCTACAATCTTCTTGCCCCATCCAATACCAGTAGCATGAGGATACTGTTTGTGTAGTTCTAAAATCTTATTATGTATGTCTTGAGTTGCTTCCATAATTATGTTGGATTATTATTAATTCCAAATCTAGTAAATATAGTTCTTACACCAGGTGGTACTGTAGTGGTGGTTGTTGTTGTATTAGGATCTGTTGTAGTTGTAGTAGTTGTTACATTAGGATCTATAATAAACCCATTACTTATTCTACATCCAGGTATTTGACTTGCTCCACCAGCTGGATCAGGTGTACCAGGAGCATTAGGCACTAATTCAGTCCATCCATATGGAGACTCTAGATCTATTGTAGCCCATCTACTACCACCTACATAAAGTTTTCCGTCAAATAGAGCAATAGCTGCTCCACCTATAGGATCAACCCCAAAGTCTTCAGCTCTTGTAGTTACCTCTAAAGCTCCTGTTTCATAATCATATTGTTGAACTGCAAGATGAGCAGTTATAAAATTATTATCAACGTAGGGATCTACAGTTCCTAAAACTATTACTTTATTTGGTGTTACACCATCTTCTTTATATGTAATTAGTAAATCTCCTGCATTACCAGCATTGTTAACACCTGCTCCAGCAAGTGCAAACTTTTCTACAGTAATCATTTCTGTACCAGTTTGAGGGAATGTACACTCTAGAAATCTAGTATCATATAAAGGATCAAAACCACCACTTGTTGTACTTACAGTTAAACCTATTGTGTTATCATTTATTACTTCAATGTTTGGAATAAAACCGTTATTGAACTGGTCCCAGACAGGAGGTAATACATATCTCACCCCATCCCATTCTAAATTGGTAGGAACCTCAGCTACACTATCATAAGTATATTTTATAAAACACTGATCTGTAGGAGGTGCTGCTGCATTTTGATAGTTAAAGTTAGCTGATACTACAATTATATTATTAGACATACCAATATCGCCAGAAGCAAAACCTTCACCTGGTGGAGGTCCTACTTCTGTAATTACACCTGTCGTTTTATTCCATACCTTAATTGGTTGATAAGAAGTCTGTGCTACTGGAACATTTGGTGGAGCTACACAACGTCCTGCTTCTTCAGGATCAGAACAAGTCAATCCTCCAAATCTTACGTATACCATATTATCGCAATTTAAAGGACGACATCCTAAAAACAATGGTCCACCAGTTGGTGCATTACCATATATAGTCATAGATGTAAAGTCGGAAGGAGTAGTAACTTTAACCTCTCCATATCCTGGATTATATATAGGGTTTTCATTAGGAAGATTAGGATTTTGTACTCCACCCCATAATTTATTATCATCAACTTGAAGATAACATCCTTGATTTATAGAAAGTACAGGGTCACCTGTATTAGTGCTAACATAATATACATCACCACTTGTACCACCTGCATTACTATTTAAAACACCAGCTCTAATTGGAATATTATTAACTAATTGAGGGAAATCAATTGTAACACTAAAGTTATTACCTTGTACTATTCGAGTTACACTAACTCCTTCAGATGATGGTTTAACAAGTCCACTACATCCTAAGAAGCCACTAGGAGTTGTTCCCATATACCAGGCATCTAGATTTTCAGATAAGCTTGCTGTACATGTCATTCCAAAGTACTCAAATGTCTGGGGTCCTAAATAATTACCCTCAGTATCAAGTAATGCAGGTAAATAAGTAAGGCCACAATCAGGGGTATCATTTATTTTAAATTCAATATTAGAACAGTGTGTAGCTGAACTTAACCAATCATTTGAACTAATCACATTAGTAGTCAATGATAATGAATAGGAAGGTAATTGATTTAGAGTATACACCGCTAAAGTTTCTGCATGTGATAATTGTGCTAATCCATTTATACCCCAGAAAGGTGCATCTTTGGATCCATTATAACTTGCTGTAAATTCTGGATATCCATTGTCTTGAAGTTTAATCCATGGAATGGCTGTATCATTTATACTAAATGCAGGATCAGCAGGAGTTGCAGGAAATACTTTTAACCAATTACCTACTATATTTCCAAGTCCAGATCCATCAGGATTAAGATCTATTCTATATCCTAATACAAGTTGCCCTGAATTTGTATAAGTAAGATTACTCATTTTACCTGCATTGGTCCCTGAAGCAGCTACCCATTCAGCAGATATATCATTTCCTGTAACTGTAATATCTCCTGACGCAGCAATGCTGAATTCAAGAGCATACATGTTACCAACTCCACCAGTACCTGCTGGTATTGATCCATATTCATTACCTGTTCCAATAATAAGTGTATCATTATCTTTTGCAGCCATGGCCTGTACAGAAGTTCCTCCAAGATTATATCCACTGTATGTTCCTGTGTTAACTGTTATCTCTCTTACGTAAGTTAATGTAGGGGCATTTGGTGTAGTTCCATCTATATCCCACTCTCTAATATATACCTTATCACTTGTATCATTATCAAGAGGATTTTGATCAACTATACTAACTAACCATAGTTTATCTTCTGTAGCACAAATAGGTCTTTCAATACCCACTGTCTCATTAAAGTCGTTAGGAACTAATACTGTAGTAGCTGTATTAGTATCAAAGCTGTATACAGCTAGATTTCCTGGATTGCCTCCATTAGTAGACCATAGACATGGTACACCAAATGGATCTGGGAAATAAGTTGATGTAGTAGTTGTAGTAGGGGCAGGTGTAGTAGTGGTTGTTGTTGTAATACTACAATCAATTACACCAGTAAAGTTACAGTTAAGTGTTGTTGTACTTGTTGTTGTACTACTTGTAGAAGTTGTAGAAGTTGTACTTGTACTAGATGTACTAGTAGTAGTAGTTGTAGGATTAGGAGATGGTTTAATAGCACGTGTAGTTATCTCACACACAGTTGGTTCATTACATAATGAAACACAACCAGTAGTAAGACGAATAACTTTACTAGCAATATCCTCTGTACTTATCTCTGGGCATCTTGTTGCATAATGTGTATCACAATATCTAAACATCAGTACACGTTTGTATACTAAAAGTTGTGATATATCAGTAACCGCTATAGGTTTATTCAACATAAATACAACATTATTGTATAAGTTGTTCCCTAGCTCTGCTAATTTACAGTCTATTCTTCTAAGTAAATCAGGAATGTCTGCACATCCTTTGCAATTGGTTAATCTTGGTGATAACATATATATCTTACTTTTTACCTTGATTTTCTTTTAACTTCGCTTGACAGGCTCCACATAGACCATTATTTAGTCTACAGCTACATCCCACCTGAGCTCCACATCCTGCACACTGTGCCATATTAAATGAAGTTTACTCTGTAATTGTTTCCTGTACAACCACAGTTTGATTTTATAAATGTATCAAGCATGTTACCAGCTTGACTGTATAATTTTAATGCTTCTTTTTCAGCACAGTTATTAGCAGCTGCTAAAGAACCCTGAATAAAGAAGTTAATTGTATTTAATGTAATATTTGATTGTGTTTTTAATTCACTTGCACATTCCATCATGTTAAGTTTTAAAAATGCAGAATCAAACTTCTCTTGAAGTTTGTCTATACGCATAATTGTTTTCTCAACATAATTTAGATATGCAGGTGCTACAGAATACTTCAAATGGTAAATACCATCCGGAAGATCCTGCTTACATCCAGCTTCAGTAATACCTAAGGTATCTGATGCAAAAATGTTTGTCTCTAAAGGTACAAAAGGTAATATCTTGGTTCCAAATCCTGGAACCTGAATTTCAATACTTGGTGATGATACAATAGGTGGGTTATCTGGATAGATAGACGCATCTGTAACAGCAAGTAATTTTACACTATAACTAGGAGGGACAATAAGATCTAACTGAAAATTGGCTGCCATAAGTTTTATTTAAAAAAAAATACCAGAGGATTGAGCGTTATCCTCGCCTCTCTGGTATTAGATTAGGTTAGTATTGTATTAGGTAGTTTCTTCCTTATGCAGCAGTTGTAGTAGTTGTAGTTGTAATACAAGTATTATTATCAACAACAGCACCAAGAGCAGCAACTAAAACAGCTTCTACGTCAGCAGCAATACCACTTCCACCATCAGTGTCAGAATTAGGTACGGCTATCATTACGATAGAGTCTTGATGGATAAAATCACCCCATTGATATGCACCTCTATCATATTCATTGAATCTGATATAGTAGCTATCATATACAACTCCGTCAGTTACATAAGACTCAAAGTTCTCATTGTATCCTCCCATTCTGTATAGAGATTTTAAATACCCAGCTTGGTAGCTATAGTAATTAATTTCTGCTTGTTTCCATTCAGCAGCTAATCCAGAAGGATAAGTAGCATTTTGGATTATAGTTGCTTTAGCAACAATGTCACAAGCATCAGCAACGATAAAGTCAGCAGTTGTAGCTGGTCCATCATAAATAAATGCGTTGAAATACATTCTGTCATATTCAAATGGGAATGCAGCAACATCACAAGGTTGTCCATATTTAGTTAATGGCTTACCGTGTATTCTTAATTTTGTTCCACCAACGTTTTCAAATGTAAAGAAACTTTTGAAAGATACGTTGTCTGGATTATCGCCAGGAGCAGATTGCTCTAACTTAACGATAAGTGAATTGATTAATGCATTAACATCTACATCAGTACACACATCACCACCACACTCACAACATGGAGCGTTAACAGTTACTGAACGTGTAAATCCGTTGAAGTATAAAGTATTAATGTAAGAAGAAAAAGCACGTAATGTCAATGTGACTATCTCACCACATTGTACTTTAAAGTCTGTAACGTCAGTAATCTGGTTAGCAGCTTGGGAACACCCAGAAGCTTTATACCACTCAGTTACGTTAGAGTTACAACCTGACCCAGATGGGCAGCCTTTAATTTTGTCAGATCTTTTAGATCCTTGTAGGTAGGTGTTTTCTCTACCTTGTGCTACGTAGAAATACGGAGAAGCAGCTATGTTAGCAGCAGTTGCTAAAGCATAATCACTTTTGTAAAATCCTACTTGACCTTTTGTAAGGTCTTGAGTCGAACCAGTGCTAGGCAGAGCTGTCTGACCTACTGGCACCACGAATAACGTGGTTAACGCGAATGTACTCATAATTTATTGTGTTTAAGGGTTATATTATTATTCATTTGTTTGTATTCTAAATTGGGCACTTTGTACAGCAGCAGCATTCTCTGTGTACATAGCTAGATTCTGAACTGTTAAATCTACAATCTCATCCTCTAGATATAGTTCTAGTTCACAATTTACGTTAGTTGATGGAGTTCCATCTAACATGATGTATCCTGCCTTATTTATATAGACAGGATATCTCATGTACATAATTTGTATAGTTGTGGGGGTAAATGTACCGTCAGTATATATACTTAAAGTATTAGAAGATATTCCATTTAGGGTTTCTTGATACTCGAAGCTTGGTTTATAATGATCATTATTTAGTAAAAGAGATAAATCTCCATGTTTACTAAGATCTTTATTAATCCATATTATTCGATCTTTGCATCTACCTTTGTCTGCTAACACATAACTGTCTACATAAAACATATACTTAGGTTTAAGTACAGTTAAGTCAGCATTCCATTGATGTAATTCTTTGTTAGATTCCACTAACGGTAATGGTTGATTTGTAAAATCTATAACTAGATTCTGTAAATCTTCATACCTTTTCTTAAAAGCATCATAACCTAATCGGTTAGGGACACTAAAACCATCAACTTTTTGTTTTATCAACTTAATCTGAGCTTCGTTCAAGCTTAAGATTTTGTCTTCTAATGCAATCTGTTGGTGCTCGTTAGTTGATAGTTTATTTAGTTTTTGATCTATTTTATATAATAAACTATCTACTGGTATCATAATAATGCTATTTTTTTAGCTATATTAGAAGTATAACATAAAGTATTATCTTCATCTATTTTACAATTTCCTTTTTCAAATTCATCTAAAAGGATTTTTTTTATTCTTTTATCAGTGTTTGGATATAGCTTTTCAAAATCTTCTTTAAAGCTCATACTATACCGAAGCTAGTTTTTTAGATTTCAATTTCTTTTCAAGTACTAGTAAATCATCTTGATGATCTTCATCAACTAAATATTTTACTAATTCTTCTTCATCCATTGCTACTTCGTATTCTCCTTCATAAACCTTGCCACTTGGCTTAAGTCTATAGATTGAATGTTGTATAGCTTGTTTAATTAAATCTTTAATATGGAGTAAATTTTCTTTCATGTCAGCAAATCTGTTGAATACTTCTATCGGATTTAATCCTTGGAAGTTTCCAGTTTTTACTTCTGTTAGCTTTAACATGTTATCTACTAAGTTATAAACTACTTCTTCTTTAGAGTCGCCTGTTACTGGTAATCCTAGAAGTCTTGCAACTTTTCTTTTCTTTTCTATACTCATGCTATCAAACTTGATAATAGCCTTGTTGATAAGTTGTTTCTTTTTATAAACTAGTTGACTTTCTATCTCATCATTAACAACATAAAACTGTGTATCTGCTGGAAATTCTCCTCTTTCCCATGCTTGGTATGAGGATGCAATAGTTGGATGAACTCTTAACCAAGCAAAAGAAATCTCTTGAATTGGTACATCTAAGTCATACATATTATCACCATCTAAAAGCTTTACTGCTTTAACATGAAGTGAATCATTTACTCCTGTAGATAATCCATAGTTCCAGAATTTTGCTCTTGGTCCTAAATCAATATCTCCTAATACAGTTTGTAGCTTTTCTTTTAGAGCAGTTACTCTTTCTATTTCAAGTTCTTTTTCAGTTGGATCTTGAATTCTTCTGATATAACCAGCATCAGGATCTAGTCCTGTTCTGTATTTACCATCTAATTCTTTGTAAGGATATTTAAAAACTCCTGTTCCAGGAATTCTTGTCATACCTGCCTTTGATAGACCACTTTGTAAAGTTTGAACTTGTGTATTGTTATATACTCTCGTTATCGTAGAGATTTTACCTAATTTACCCATAATGTAGTTTGATTAATTAATTCTTTGGTTTTATAATTTGTAGAGTACTCTGATTGAACAGGTAGGAACTTAATCCAGTACTCAAGTTAGAGAAGTATGTCCCCTCTGAGGAGGGACAGTGTGGGTGAGGGGACACTTCTCTGAGAATGGTGAACATTAAGTTAATAATAATTCACCTATCTTATATATTTAGAATTGTGGAATTTCTTCAATTAACACAGTTCTAGATAAGTCTTCAATGAATACATCACAACGATCTTTCATCCATAACTCATATCCTGGGAATTTGTTAGCAGACTGCATTCCTTGAGACTTCGCAAAGCCTAAGTGGGAACGAGTACCATCAATATAACCCCAAGTCATAGAAGGAGCACCTTGCATACGAACTTCACGGATATTATTTACCATTGCACCATCAGATAATGGAGAAACATCAAACACCATAAATACTGGCGTAGATTTCATGTTTTGTCCAAATTCTAAATTAGTTTGTGGTAAATCTAGTTCTTTTAAGTGAACCAATTCAACACGACCTGTTTCTCTCGTAACCATTGCATCGAAAGCAAAGTTATAAGTAATGTTTTGTCCTTCACCTTGCATGTATCTGTTTCCAGAATCTGCCATGAAAGTAAGACCTGAATTAAGTGCATCATCTTTAAGAGCTTGTTGGAATACATCGAATCCAGCCTCATTAGTATACATTTTAACTCTACGATCTTTAACATCCACTCTACGATAGAATAGATCACCGAAAACTGCACGTATTAAGTTAGCAGAGAATTCACCTCTGTTATACTGTACTAAGTTTCCATTATTTCTCATTCTGTGGTATACACCAGCAGAAGTTCTTTTTAATTCTTGTTTAGATCCATTAGTTTTAACCGTACCTGGAGAAGCCCAGATCATACGTTTAACTTTTAATTCTAACATAGACTTACGCATCCAGAACTCAATGAACGGTTCCCATTTAACGTCTTCTCTTCTTAAAGGAAGTTGATTACGTTGTTGTGGTGCATATACTAAAATATCTAATGGTTTCCCAGAAGAGTCTCTTAACATTTTATCATCAGCCCATTCCGTAATTTTGTGCTCATAACCATATGCAGAACCTAATGATTCGAACATAGTGATTTCTTCACCTAATCTAGGAAGACCTAATAAGTCTTGATCAAATTCTCCAATTGCAGCATCTACTAATTCTAATTCAACACCTTGTGCTAAAAATGTAGTATTAACGAAGTCTACTGTTGGGTTATCACTTACTAATGTAAATTTGTAAATCCATCCCATGTTCCATGGTTGTGGATCTTTTATCACGTAAAAACGTGGTCCATATTGACGTGTTCCTACAGAGATGATAGCGTTCTTAGAGAACTCGTTAGAACTTAATATAAGCTCAAACTCTTGACCATCAATTCCAACCTTACCAGTACCAGCAATGATATCTTTAGTAGATTTTGGAATGTCAATAATTTTAGGGAATTTGTAAGGTACAGCTATATTCCACTTCCACGCATCTGAGTTTGTGTCAATGTAATAAGGAGTACTCTTGTTAATCATGTCTAGAAAATCATTGCTATACAATGAAGATTGAGTATACAGACTGATAATCTTTTTATCATAGTCTGCAGGCTCAGTAGAGTGAAAGGACTCTAGGTGGTTCGCATCTGTCAGCTTACCTACAGCTCGTGCATCCATAGACGCTACACGTGCATAAGTAAAGCCAGTTAAACCTGGGATTGTTTGAATTGCCATTTTATTCGTTTTTTGTTAATTAATAATTATTATAAGAACCATGAATTTGGTTTCTTTTTACTAGTTGTTTTCTGTTGAGAAGCAACTGTTTTTGATTTAGTTACTTGTCTAGCAACTTCTCCAAATAGCTGGTTAGATTTTTTAGTCACACCTGCTCTTTGTATAGAAGCCAAGGTTGGATCTTTTTCTAACATCTTTAGGAGTAATCCCACTTTAACTTTTAATTCATGATTCTCAGGTCTTTTCATATCTAAAATAGCACGATCAAAGTCAGTCAGGGTGTCTCCAGTAGGTGTTTTCCACTTGTCTACTAATAAGAAGTCTTGTAGTTCATTTGCTAAATTAGAATTGATAGGTATACCATCAAATTCTTTATCTTTTACTTTATCAGAAAGTATTGTCTGTACATTAGTTACATACTGATCCTTAATTTGGCTCTTTGCTTGTAGCTCTTGTTGAGACTGTTTTTCTAGTTTTGAAAGCTTTGCAGCTTCCTTTTTAACTAGCACCTTGTGATGTCTAGTAGATACAGATTCTAGATCTCCGTAATTTTGTAATCTTTCAATTTCTTTACCTATGTCTTCTTTTTCAAAACCTTGATCAGCTAATGCTTGTTGCATAATTGATTTTTGATTACCTTCTTTTGATAGATCCATTTCAGAGAAATTTACTATCTGGTTGTATGTTCCAAAATATTCTTTTGGGTTTACTCCTTTTACAAAGATAGAATCAAAGGCTTGTTGATAATCTTCTCCAAATTGACCTATGAAATCTTGTACTAAACTTTGTGCTCCTTTTTTCTTTTCAGATTCAAATCGAGCTAGAAATTCTTCAGGGGTAGATATAGAAACTTCCTCTTCATCTTCTTTGTTAAATACTCCAAGATCAAAAAGATCATTTGAGAGTGCTTCAAAGTTTGCATTTGCAGTATCTTCAGATTCTTCTGTACCTACTTGATCAAGAATATCTTCAGGTTCCTTAACTATTGGAGCTTCTTCAACTGATTCTTCTTCAGTATCATCCGGATCATCACTTAGAAAGTCAGCAATTAGGGATTCCCCTGTTTGTTTTTCTTCATCAGTTTTTCCGTCTGGACTAAGAGGAGGAACAATTTCTTTTCCCTTAGCTGCTGTTTTTGCAGGAATTGTATCTTCAACTTCTTTTACTATTGGTTCTACAGACTCAGGATCTGCCTGTGCAGTTTCTGGAGCTAGTAGATCATTCAATAATTGTGTATCGCCTGCACCCATATTCATGGTGTCTTGTATACCAAAGTTAGCTGGTGGCTGTAAATTATCAGACATATGTAGTTATTTTTTGTTAAAAGCTTGGTTTTTACTTGCTATGACTGTAAAGTTAATTCAGTCATATTGATTTACAAAACTTTATTTATATATTTTTATAAATATCCGAGATAATATAGCATTAACTATTCTCACTTTATAATGAGAATAATTATTTAGCTATTTATTTCTTCCTTTTGCATTTTGTTTTGCTACAGCTAGATCATTAGCTTGGTTCTCACGAGCTAATTTTATTTTATCTCTTTCTAATTGTAGTTTTTGTTGAGCCATTGAATTTCTACTTTGGATCTCTGCCATTTTACCTTGGTAATCTCTATTAGCTTTATTAGTTTCAGCTTCTAATTTAGATAGCTCTACTATATCAGGTGATCCTGAATTGTCTAAATCTGCTCCAACTATTTCTGGACCTTTAGCCATAGCATTAATAAGAGCAACTTCTTTCTTATTAACTCTATCTAGTTCATTTTGTCTATCTTCATTAACCTGTTCTTCCATTGCCATCTGCTTAGCTTGCTCTAATGCTGCTTGAGCTTGTTGTTGCTGAGCTTGCTGCTGTTGCTGTTGAAGTTCCATCTGTTGTTGCTGTTGCTGTTCTTGTCTATCTTTAAGATCCTTGAAAGTCTTTTTCATTTCTCTCATAGACTTAGTACTATATAATTCAATAATATCATAAAGTGTACCACCATTTTGAATAACAGCTTGAGATAATTGTCTAAGCTCATTAAACATTTGAGTGTCTTCTGGTCTATTAGTTAAGAATACTTGAATATCACGTAATGATAAATCAGTACCATTAACTTGTACAAATGCAGATTCACCTTCATTAGTTATATATGAAAGAGTAGATTGTGGTTTAGAACTTTCTGTATATAGTGCAGCATCTACAATTGCTTGGTATAATTGACCCATTACATACTCATGTGCAACAAATAGAGGCTCTGTTTGAGAGTAACTCTGTTGCATTGCTGTATTTGTACCTGTGGCTGTTTCTGATGCAGCTATATTACCCATACGTTGTTTAGACATACCTATTAATTCCCAGCACTCTATTTTCATTTGTTGGGCTAGTGTATATCTTGATTGTATTTCTTGTGTACGTGTAAGATCTAATGCAGTAAATTGATTAAATGAGCTTGGAGCTTTTAAGTTCTCTGGACTATCATCTACAAATACAACACCTCTATTACGAGCTTCCATTTCCCATACATCAAGAGCATCTTGTGCATCTCCATCTTTCGGAACAGGGATATGTCTTAGTGACATCAGTTGAACCTTACCAACTTCTTTCTCTAGTAGTTTATATAATTGATTCATACAAACATTATATATAACCTGGAAAGGCTTCATTAAATCTACTAACGATTTTGCTTCGGTATTCTTTTGCTCATACACTGTACCAATGATTGGACAGTAGTCTAATAATTTATAAGGTTTAACATGATAGATGTCCGGACCTATTTTAATTCCTTGATACCATTGATTGATCCAACCCCACTCTAGTGATTGTTCTGTAGGCATCATTCCACTTTTATAATTCTCATCTACTAGTACTGATTGCTCATTTCCTAGTTCATCCATGTATATTAATTTACCTATCTTCTTTTTAGAAACCCAATAAGAACGTATTACAACATACTTATATCCAAATGCAGATACATTATTAGCTAGTCCTAAAAAGTCTCTTAGACCATCATCATTCTCTTTCATTTCAGACTCAATCATCATACGAGTCTGTAATACTAAAGGATCATATGTATCATATGTAATAGAATCAATACCAGGTGTAACACCATTAGTTAAATTAGATTCTCTTGCATTGATTAATCCATAGTCTTGTAAAGATGTTCTTAAATGATCAATCTCAGCTTTAGTTAATTCAGGAACTGCTTCAATTATTTCTGATAGTTCCATTACCTGTACTGTACCTGCAGCATAAGATCCTTGTTTTCTTCCTGTAGGATCTGATGTATATTTTTTATCTGGTGTAGTTAAGAACCATGTATTTTTAGGATTTGTAACTTCAATGTTATAACCTAGTTTAGAGTTGTCTTCATATATATGATAAAACTCTCTAGCAGTTATAAGAAGATCTCTAAATGCTTCTTCGGACTTTTCTTTAATATTAAAATCTGCTTTCTGTGCAGTGAGGACATGATTAGCCCATTTTTCTGCTACTGAAGTATAACTATCTAATTGATCTTTAACTTGTTCAAATGTTATTTTATCTATATCCTCTTCACTTATATCTTGTCCAGTCATAGCAACTTTTGCTACTACCTGTTCTTTAACTTTTGATATTACATATTTTTGAAGTGTGTCTGTTTTGAATTGTAATTCTTGTGCTTGACTTTCATCATCAAATGCTTTTACTCTAAAAGAGTCTGGTCGTTTAGATATCTCTCCTACTAATTCATTAACAGGAGTTGTTATAATAGAATACATCTTTACATAAGCAGGAAGATCAATATCACTTACTAGTTGATCAGTAAAACTTCTTACTTCTGGTTCTTGATAAAAATCCTCCCTACGAAGAATCCCTTTCATTAAATCATAGTTTTTTGCAAACGTTTCTCTATTTCTAACATACATTGCATATGATTGATTTGCAAAGTAATCCATTGTGTTTTTAATCCAACTATCATCTTTCTTTTGTTTTGTAGTTTTAAACTGATCTGGAAAGATGTTTAAGTATGCGTACTTAATAGATGAATCATTTGTGTATCTTATAATTGCCATTATGAAAAAAGTTTATTTTTCTTCCTTCCAAAGAGATTTCTTGACTCTGTAAAAAGAATGTTTTTCTTATTTGTTTTGAAGAGGGACGTTAGTCTCGCATCTTCTTTATCTCCTACTCTACCCATCATTGGGTCTAACTTCATTGCTAGTCCTATTGCTAACTCAGCTGCAATAATTCTATCAAAGTTACCAGACTCATTATATTGTATCATCTCTTCTAGTAGTACAGGATCTAATATTTTAGCCATACCTTTAACTGATGAGATTATTTCTCCCTCATCATCAAGTTCGGTATGTATAACATCTTCAGTATATTTCTTAAGACATCCGTGTAGAAAGTCTCTTACTTTTTCTGAAGACCTGTGTATTCCATAGTCACGTCTCACTGTAGTGTTTGGTACTATTTCTTTTAACCATTCTGGTTGTCTTTCTAAGTAATGTGCATCTCCTTTACTAATCATATAATCAATAAAAGATATCTCATCGTTTTCACATAACGCTCTAGCATTATAATACTTAATTAGTAATCTAGCTTGCTCATCCCATGTTTCTTTCTTGTCAGGACGTGCACAATAGCTTGCAACAAACATATCTTGATACTTCTCACCAGCTATAGCATGCATACGTTTATATATGTATATAGAACCTAATGACGTACTATATGCTGATTTACCTTGTCTATATGGATCAATTCCTGCAACATACAGGCCATATGGAGGATTTTCTACAGGAAATTCATATATAACAGCAGGTGCATCTTTTAGATCTGTTTGTTTTAATGGAAAGTTAGTAATAGGTAACTTATCTGTAAAGTCATGTTTTACACCTTCTCCATCATCATATAAAATTACAGGAACTCCTGTTTTTTCTTGTTCATTAATTCTATACTTCTGTCTCTTTGCAGCTTCTATATCAAAGATGTTTGTATCTTCATTTAAGAATATATCATCCACCTCTTGAGGGTAGTACATCTTTTCTTTTAAGAAAGCAACTCTGTCACCAGCCTTCTTTAATCTTTCTAATATTTCATTTGTAATTTTGGTAGCTTTCTCTTCATTCGAAACTAACATAGGTATCTCGTGCAGAGAGGATGTTTTTTTCTTGCCCAAAAAAGAACCCAATGTGGAGTCTTCTTTTGCTTCCATTCTATACTTATGTGAAATGAATAATCCGTGGATTCTTTTAGTGTCCTTTGCATTGTTATATGTTAGAAAGTTAAAATTATCTACATCAAACATTAAGCTTTTTGCATCCATAAACATTTTCATGTCCCCACCTGTACCGGTGAGTATAGGAGAACAACCCCACCCAAATGGTGTGGTGAATCCTGGTATTGCAGCTTGTAGTCCACGTAGGAAATTGCCTTTACCTATCTCATCAATAATTAGTCTTCTAGGTTTTGTACCTGCAATAGCTTCTTCGTTATTACCTCCATCTAAGTTACGAATAAGAATCTGTGAGAATGGTATTCTTGTTCCACCTTTAGTTTTTATACCTAAGGTGACTTGGTTTTTCCAATTGTCTTCTACTCTTTGCCATCTCCATTCTTTAGGAAGAAAGTTTAGACCTTTGTCTATTTTATCTGTAATTAGTTTTATATCAGGTGCATTCAAACCTGCAATAATATTTTGTGAGTTCTCATCAAAGGTTGCACCGTGACCAATGTAACTAGCTTCTATAACAGACTTTGCAAAACGTCTAATTCCTAGTATAACTAGTCCTTTCTTTTCTTTATGTGCTCTGTCTATCTCATTAGTTACTAACCACTCATTATCTCTTAGTAGAGGGTTTGCATACTTTTGATTTATCCTACCATACTCATCTATAGTATCTACTTCTGTATGCCATACATTTAAGTGCCAATATAAAAATGGATTTATGTATACACCATCCATCATGCATCCGTTCATACATAGTTCCTTTTGAAAATCAAAGAAGGCTTTGTGATCTGCTGAGTCTTTTGGTGGTATACGCTTCTGGTTAATAAACCATTCACTATGAGTAATGTTATGAAGCTTCATACCTAGTCTCTTTGTTTTAGAAAGTCTTCAGCCATACTACCTAATGTTGCACCACCTCTTGTTTCTACTTTTTTTACTTCTCTTTCACGTAATCCATCTACTTGACCAAGTAAGGATAAGTAGTTCTTCATAGTATCTTGTATAAACTTACCTTGTGCTTCAATAGAAGCTACAACCATTGGTATAGAACCACCATTGGCAGTTTGTTTCCACTCTATTCTATCTTTTAATTCAGGTAGAGGGTTTGCATCAACATAAGCTTTCCATTGGACTAATTGTCCTTCAGCCCAATCAAGTTCTGCATTTATAAATGTAGTTTTTTTTACTGGCATCCAGTTAATCTATTAGGTTATTACCTATTGATAGCCCATCTTCTATTATCTTATCTACATCAAAGTTAGAATCTGTAATCTCTACAAGATCTAATTGAGCTTGGTAATCGTTTATTAAGTTATAAAACTTTTTATCTGTTATAGACCATACATCTTCACCATCTAAAGCTGTTGCAATATGCTTTCCTATATTTACTGTAGGATGTAGCTTCTTTAGGAGATCTATAATCTTAATTATTTTCTTTACGTACATTGGTTTACTTGATTAAGTCATTTATGTCCTCATCAGATATAGGAGGAAAATCTTCCTCAAAATCTTGTTCGGTAACCATATATTCTGGATCTGTATCATATGTATCAGACTGTTCTGAATCCATATAGTACTCCGGTCTGACATTGATCTTAATCATGTCTTGTTCCCCATCTGTTGGATGAGCTTCGATGTCTACATAATCTGCACCATCGTCATAAATCTTTTTTAACATATCTATCATACCTGATACTGATACCTTAGTTAACTTTATGCTCATAACTTTCTATCTTCAATTATATCTTGTTGATCATCATTTAACACTGCTGCCCATTTATGTATAGGACATTCGCAAGATAGGCATTTTGTTTTAGCTGACAAAGTGCATCCACAACTAACGCAATGTGCATCTGGTCTTTTCGTTGAGTGGTTATTAGAATGATTGTCACAGGCTTCACAGATGGCTATCCTTTCAGCACTAACTAAATCTATCTGCTCCTTCATATCTGCATCAGGGAGTAGCTTATTCTTCCATCCTTCGTATATTTGACCTACGTTTATTTTTAGGTTTTTGTACATAGCTTAGACTTTAGGTGCGATTGAGTTCAACGTAAGATTAAGATTGCTCAACTTGCTTTTGATTACATCTAATTTCTTTGTTGGCAATGTATTCTCGACTAGCTGCTGTTCGTATACCTTCTTTGCTTTAATAAGCTTTACGATTTTTTTATTCGCTTTAGATGTATTAAAAACAAATTTTCCAAACCCAGAAATCTCCAAACTGTTGTTTGTTTTAGTGGCATCTTCTGCAGCATTAAACTGATGTGTGATCACTCTCTCAATAACTGTCTCACTTACCACCATCTTCACTGACATCTTCTTTACTATATGCTGCCTGAGTGATAATGTTTTCTTGTCGATCTTCTTCATGTTGTAGTTGTATAAACAGATTAATATGCTTATCAAAGTCTAAAACTATTACAGGATTGACTTTCACTTTACCATCTTCTTTGATGAATATACCCACTCTCTTAAGCTTACTTACAATGTTATTGATTGTAGCTGTAGTGGTTTTGTACTTATCACAGAACTCATTCCTTGCGTTTGCATAGGTGATTGTGCCCTTAATAGCTGTATAGGCTATAAGTTGTACTTCTCTTTCTGTAAGCTTTAAGTTATTCAAAGCAGACAGTACAGCATAGTACTTCTGTGCAAGTTTATACTTGTCATCATACTCTTTACCTAGCTTTTGTACTATCTTTTGTTTCCTTGTTTCCATTATTTAGTTATGTTGGCTTATACTATATGCAAATATATATAAAATATAATTAACATATCAAAATTATCTTGCTATAAAAGCTATATTATGTTTAATCATTCATACTTTAACCTGTCTTTAGGAACATCGCTAAGCATATTTCTTATTATTAATAACCCACCCACCCTCCAAAGGTATAACATTCTACCCCAAAGTTCCAAATTTTATATAAAACTTTTTTCCAAACCACCCCACCCCTCGTGTGTGTGCGATAGAAGACCCCTTCCAATTGAAACCCCAATTAAAAAAAGCATGGTGGGGGTATCCCCCCTTAGCATAAGACATGCAAACCTAATACATTAGAGATGAATAAAGATTTATTAAAATTTGGGGAGAGAACCCTCATTGACAGAAAAGAACTTGCAGTAGTTGCAGAACTAATTGGAACAGATGGAAAACTTAAGTTGATCAAGTCCAACCTTAGTGGCACACGAAGAGTAATGTGCATCCTGCAGAAGGCTGACGGAACAGAGCTTGCTATCACTTGCTCCAAGAAAGTAAGTGAAGGCATTCGTGATAAGAGCATCAGCATTCCTAACCTATTAGGCTTTAGCATTTACGAAAGTCAAGCCTTCAAGCGTGATAGTAATGGCGATCAAATGCATGACCCTGAAACAGGTGCTGAATTGTTTGAGAGCTACCCTGCAATCGAGATGCCTGATAACGCTAATGCATTGCTTGAGTTTGATGCTGGCAAAGTGGAAGCTTACGTTGCACCTGTGCTTGACGCAAGTGAACTGGTTGCATTCTAATAGCAACTAATAAGTACTGGGAGTGCGAGCAATTGCACTCTTAGTTTCTTTATATATAGGGTGGGAAGAGTTAGGGTTGGGCTTTATTATAAGACATAACACCTATATAGTACGGATACTACTACTATTTGTGTACTTCTGATGTATTTTATGTGAATACTAAAGAAGTAGTGTACTCAGTACCCACTTTTCACCACTATTTCCCACTCTAATATATAACACACCTATAATAAATATATAGCATTAACATGACAAAAGAAGATTATAAATACCGACAAGGTAGATCAGAACAACAGTATGAGTCTACTATGATTATTACAACTATCTCCTATATAGGTTTGATAGTTTCCTTTATACTATTACTAATAATAAATATAATAAGATTATGAAACGCAAGATTAAACTATTACCTACAGCATTCTATAGATTCAGAAAGGTTGCATTTGCAACAGGACTACTATTCTTATGCTCAATACAGAACTCTGAATACACTGTGGAAGCAGATGATGATCAACTAGAAGATATAGGATACTAGCTATGGAAAAAATCATAGGCCTAATAATAGTGGCATATATAGTCATTTGTTACTTTCTTCCTGATATAGGAGAAGGTGAAGATCCTGACCGAGATGATACACCATTTTACTAACATATAGAAGACTGGCAAAACAATCATGGTATACTAGTAAACCTCAACGCTGCAGGAGAGCAGACAGTCTATCTATAAAAATCTAAAAAAATGAAAACATTTATACTAATACTATTTACATTGAAAGTGTCAGTTACAGCTACGATTTATCATGCTGTGCCAGCACAGACAGACAGTACACCATTCATTACAGCATCCAACAAGGTTATTGATAGTCTCAATCCTGCAGGACATAGATGGATAGCAGTGTCCAGAGATCTTGAACCTTTAGGTTATACATTTGGTACATTAGTTTGTATTGAAGGTGCAGGGATTATGGACGGACTATGGACTGTACAAGACAGAATGAATAAGAGATGGACTAGAAGGATAGACTTTCTTGTCAATAAAGAATTAAAAGGAGGAAAATGGCAAAATATAACAATGAGCATAGAACCACAACAGTAATAGTTAAATGTTGTGATATATACCTAACATTAGAAGGATACTATACACCATCAGAAGATATGACACACGATTATCCAGGCAGTGCTTCAGAATATGAAGTATACAAAGTCATGATAGAAGATACAGATATAATAGATCTTGTACGTGAAGACTTATTAGAAGAGCTAGAGACAGAAGCAATAAATAATTTAGAAGATAATTAACATAAACGAAATGAAAAGAAGAAAGATAAACGGACTTATATTTAACTATGATAAAGGTAATCATTGTTATGAAGCAAGAGGTGCAATAGTATATGATGATGAGCACGATGAGATACCTGAACGCAGTTTATGGGAAGCAGCTTTAATTCTAGAAGGAGAGCTAAGAGAAGAAGGCCATAACGCAGAAGCAGACTATTCTGAGAAAGGATGGGTAGAAGTAAATATAACCGATGACCCTAAGGGTTACATAATAAACTAATAAATATGAAAGATTTAAACGAAATGGCAAGTAATAAGCAACCACACATCATGTGTCCAGAGTGCTTTAAAGGCACAGTTGTGATGAGATATACACAACATGATGGCCAATGTAATGTATGTAATACTAACTTTACCTTAAACGGTATGACATTAAAATATAAATAATATGTGGATAGCTTTAGAATTAGTGTTTCATTCGTACGGACCGGATGAAATAGAACCAGGATCATTATTCATGAACTTGTTGTATGTTGGTACAGATAAAGAAGTAGTTGAAGTCTTTGCAATAGACAAAAGTACTACTGAACTAGCAAACAAAAGATTAATCAACATAGATGAATATGGTTATCCTGTTAGACCTTTCTTATTAGATGAAGAAGGTACAGTAGTAATAACACCAGATGAAATAGGCTGGTTTGATCACCCAAATGAACCTCAACTACAAGAATTTACTACTAAAGAGATGAATATTGTTATGAGAGATTTTGATGGGTTACTAGAAGTATTTGTTGATGAAGATGAGTACGAGAAAGGTAAAGTCGAACCAATATATGAACAGGAACTAGTTATCTTACGTGGGCTCAGCCCTGAAGAAGAAGAAGAAGATGATGAAGTTCCATAAAACTTAAACAATGAGTGAAGAAACATTTTATGATTATCATTGCAGAAGTTGTGACGCAAGTTACATAAGTAATGATACGGAACAGAAATGCTTTTATTGTAATGCAAATGCATTAGAAATAGAAGTAAAGAGACCACCTATAGTTAGGGTTAAGAGAAAAACAGCAGAACAAGAGCTAAACGAAGCACTTGATGCAATGAAAGATCCTAACTATGATTGGGAAAGAGCAATAAATAAATAAATATGGCAACAGGTACAAACAAGATGTTAAGAAGGCAAGCATTTCAAAGATGGATGCTTAAGATAAATAATAAATACGTTAAAGACGAGAAACAAATGCTAGCAGCATATAAAAAAATCAAATAATTATGGGAGTAGATATATACGGTAAAAATCCTAAGCTAATAGGTAAGAAACCTGAGATGGATTGGGACAATGATGCAATATCAGAAGGAGATAAGAAAGCCTACTGGGATGTGTTAGAAGAGTGGGAGAACAAAAACCCTGGCTATTACTTTAGAAGTAACTGGTGGGGATGGAGACCAATAGTAATGTTATGTGATGTAGCATCACAGAATCATGGATTAGATACAAAGACAGAGTCATGGATGGGTAATGATGGAATGGGCCCAGATACATGGGAAGAATGCACTGCTCTAGCTGATGCTTTACAAGATCTTATTGATAAAGATGGATCTTTTGAAGAGGAAGATGATCAAATATATTGTAACATGGGTTCATGGAGCAATATGAATGGTGGTATGGTATCAGAAGATATAGTAGAGGAACTTAATGAGGTATTACCTTATGGAAAAGTAACTATGACAGGTATAGTACGTGATGATAGTATATATTATCCATCACATGGTTCACCTAAATGGTTGATAGATGAATTTATTACGTTCTTGAGACATTGTGGTGGCTTTTCTATTTGGTAATCTAATTAAATTTGTTATTTTTGTAATATAATCACACAAACTTTATGAAGTTTATAACCTTTCTAATTAGATGGATAAGTCAACAGCTGGCTATACCATTCTGGATAGTTGGACACATCCATTTATCTATCCATAACTTTCATGACCTATACGAAATAGCAAGTAGTATAGGTTTGCATATAATTGTAGGCATTGGATTCTATTTAGACTATAAAGACTATAAAAACCAACCAAATGAGTAGACCAACCATTAAGTGTAGTAGATGTGATAAAACATTCAGTGGAGGATTTGACTATAGAATGCATTTTGAAGAACATATGGATGAGTGGTATGCATCAGAAGATAAAGATGAGTATATAAAAAAAACAACAAAATGATTGAGAATATAATTATATATGACATAGAAACTATGCAGGAGTGCTTCATAGTTGTATGCATGGAACCAGGTAAGACACCTAAGAGCTTTACTGTTAGTAAGTGGCAGAATCAACTAGATGCGTTTGTAAAGTATACAGACACACATAAAGATGCACACTGGGTAGGTTATAACAACCTACGATTTGATGCACAAGTAGTAGAGTGGATACTAAGAAACCATGAGCAATGGCATGAAGGTACTGGTCTAGAGATATGTGCAATGATAGCACAGAAAGCTCAAGACGTAATACATGATGCTAATTATGATGTATTTCCAGAGTATAGAGAGTGGGACCTATCATTAAAGCAGCTTGACTTATTTAAGATACATCACTATGATAACAAGAACAGGCGTGTAAGCCTGAAGAGGTTAGAGTTTGAGATGGATCTTGAGAACATTGAAGAGATGCCTATACATCACACTAAGACAAACATGACTAATGAAGAGGTATACCTGTCATTACAGTATTGTTTTAATGATGTTGATGCAACCTATGAGTTTTATAAGGTAACCATAGGAGAAACAGATCACCCACTGTATAAGGGTAACAATCAGATACAATTGAGACTAGATATACAAGAAGAGTTTGGTATCCAATGTCTTAACTACTCTGATAGTAAGATAGGTGATGAGATAATCAAGAAGTACTACTGTCATGAGAAGAACATGGACATTAAAGAGCTTCCAAGAAAAGGTTACTTCAGAAAGACTATTGCTATGAAGAACTGTATTGCACCATATGTTAAGTTTAAAACTGAACAACTGCAAAAGTTCCTTATTAATATAAGAAAGATGACCTTAGGTCTTCAAGATGACTTCAAAGAACACATTAATTATCACGGTAATGTATATTCCTTTATGAGAGGTGGACTACACACTGAAAATAAACCAACTGTGTTTGAGGCTGATGAAGACCATGAGATCATTGACTGGGATGTGGCTAGTTACTATCCTGCAATTATAATTAACAATGCAAAGTATCCTGCACATTTAGGAAAAGAGTTTCTATTTGGCTACAAGCAGATGTTTGAGAAAAGACTTGAACTGAAAGCTAGTGGAAAAAAGGATGGAAAAACCAAAGGTATTATTGGGGCTCTTAAGCTTGCAGTAAACTCTGTCTATGGTAAATCATCAGACATGCTTTCATGGATCTATGATAGGCAGTTAACTATGTTCACCACTATAACTGGTGAGCTTAGCTTAATGATGCTTATTGAACTATATGAGATGAATGGCATTCATGTGATCTCTGCTAACACGGACGGTGTTACTATAAAGATTAAGAAAGAACTAATACCTAAGATGCATGAATTAAATGCAGAGTGGTCTGAGCTAACACAGTACATTTTGGAAAGAACAGACTACACAAAGATAATCTTTTCAACAGTTAATGATTATTTAGCTATCATGCCTGATGGTTATGTCAAGAAGAAAGGAGATTTCTTAACAGACTTTGAACTACATAAGAATAAGTCTGCTAGGATTGTACCTATTGCTCTTGAGCAATACTATGTAAATAATATTCCAGTTAGGGATACTATAAAACAACATACTAATCTATTTGACTTCTGTATAAGAAAGAAGTCTTCTAAAGACTTTCACTTTGAAGGAGTTCATAGAACAACAAACCAAACTACAAAGTATAATAAACTGATAAGGTACTATGTGTCTAGATCAGGTGAGAAGATATTTAAGGTGAGGAATGATGCATCAACTAGTAGAGCTGCTAAACGTTCACAAGCTGAAGCAGGTGAATGGGTATGTACAGTGTGTAATTATCTTGATAAACCAGACGTGTTGGACAATGTAAATTATGAGTATTACATATTTAAGGCAGAGAAGTTAATAAAGAAAATAATGGCAGGTGGTAAAAGAGTTAAGACAATTGTATCACCTAATCAATTAAATTTATTTGTATGAAAAAGAAAGCAGCAATAAATAGAGCAAATATCATGAGACATTTAATGGAGAAACAACTAGACATGATTGGTAAACGATTAGTAGACACATTAGATGATGACAAGTGGTATTTCAACTGGACCATGACCAGTCAACAGCGTATAGAATTTAATAAATATGCAATTACAACCTTAAAAAAGTTGTTTAAGTTTAACACTAACAAGGCAAAAGATTGTTTATCATGGTTTCATGAACAGTTTGGAGTAAGAATCAAAGATTAATATTAACAATTAAATTAAATAAAAATGGAAATTAAAACAGTAATCAGCGTAGTAATGATTTTAGCATTAGCAGGAGGTATAGTATATGCTTTCTTTGGACCAGATGCAACTTATCCACCGGATGAGAATGATGTAATAGTACCAGTAAAAAAGAAGAAAAGAGGCAGAGGTAGACCAAAAGGATCTAAGAATAAGCCAAAGCTTAAGACACATGTCTAAGTTAGTTAACGAAGACTGGGAACATGCAGCATGCAATGATAACATGTATGCTGCAGAACGCCAGTACATAGCAGAACTAGAGTACTATCAGTGGGAACATGAGCAGGCTAAGATAAAAAAGAAGCCTATAATTATTAAAGTTATAAAACCAAAAAGAGATGAAGCTACACATAACGCCTCAACAATTCGAAGAGCTCATCAAAAAAAGCTATAGCTTAGATATAATATACTTACTGAAATTGATAGATCAAGAGTATGACGTTGAACCTCTCTATGGGAACAGTATGCGTCTCTCTGCTATCTATCAATCATTAATAAGAAAAGGTCTTATAGTGAAAGATGAACACAAGCTTACAACAGTAGGCAAAGATCTCCTAGAGTTTGTAGGAGAAGATAAAGACAATAAAAAGTTTATAAAAAGAAAACCAAAAGCTACAGCATTTGAAGAGTGGTGGAAAGCATATCCTGGTACTGATACTTTTACATATAAGAATAAGAAGTTTACAGGTACTAGAGCTTTACGTAAAGATAAACAAGCATGTAAGATTAAGTTTGATGCAATACTAATAGAGGGTGATTATACATCTGAACAATTGTTAGACGCACTAAACTTTGAGATACTACAAAAAGTAAACATGTCATATAAGACAGGTACTAATAGAATCACCTATCAGCAAAATACTCTTACGTATCTTAATCAAAGAACATATGAAGCATATGTAGAATTGATGGAAGAAGAAAAAGATCAACCTTCAGAACCAACTGGCTCAACAGATATATAATATGAAAAAGAAAAACAAGACAATAATAGTAGACGGAAAAAAGGTTAAATTTATACCTGCAACTGAATTCCAGGCTACATACCACTGGCAGAGGACAAACAAGAAAGGTGGTACCACAATACCTGTTCACATAATGGACAGATATTATGCTAAGAAGGCTTTGAGAGAGAAGATTGATGAAATCAACAAGGAAAGATTATTAAAGGGTAAGAAAAAGAAATAATTATGAGCTTTAAACTATTAAAAGAGGAGGTAGACAAGGGTCTAGCTGGTAATAACGGTGGGATACCAATGGGTTTTGACAGACTAAATAGATATGTTGGCATTCGTAGGTCTATGTATTACTTGATAGGTGGACTAACCGGTTCAGGTAAGACTAGTTTTATTGATGATGCGTTTGTTCTTAATCCAGTAGACTGGGCCTTATCTAAAGAAGGACAGAAGTCTGGTATAAAGGTGAAGGTGTGGTACAGATCCATGGAGCGTAGTCAGACTTACAAGCTAGCCAAGTGGACCTGCAGGAAGATCTTTCAAGAAGAAGGCATTATTATTCCTGTTAACAAGTTATTAGGCTGGACAAGCAAGATGACTAAAGATGAACATGACCTGTTTCTTAAGTATGAGGATTATATGAATGAGCTAACTGAGATAGTAACTATTATCGATGGGCCAGAGAACCCTGTGGGTATAGCTAAAGAACTAAAGGCTTATGCATTAGAGCGTGGAAAGATAGAACAGATAGATAAGTATAACAAGAGATACATACCTAATGATCCTACAGAGATAACACTAGTTGTGTTAGATCATATAGGTTTATTGAAGACAACAAGTGCACAGCCTACTAAGAAGCAAGCAATTGATAAGATGTCTGATGAGTTACGTTATGCACGTGATTTCTATGGGTATTCACCAGTAGTTGTTAGTCAGTTCAATCGATCTATATCTAATCCTACTAGAATAAAGAATGGTGATGTTGAACCACAACTAGAAGACTTTGCAGATAGTTCTACTACTCAGAATGACTCTGATGTATGTATGGCTTTGTTTGACCCTATGAGATACAAGGTTGCAGACCCATCAGGTTATGATCTTAACAAGCTTAAGGATGAGCATGGAGGTAAATACTTTAGAAGTCTTCGTGTTATCAAAAACAGTTATGGTGAGGATGATATCAGAATTGGTCTAGGTTTCTTAGGTCAGATTGGTATGTTTAAAGAATTACCTAAACGTATTTCTATTACTGATGCAGATTATGCAGCTATTACTAACAAATCATACTTTTTATAATGACAATAAGAGATAAAAGACAAAAAGAGTTTGCTGATATATGGCTAAGTCATGGTAAGTTTGGGATCCTAAATTTGTGTCCTAGGTTTGGTAAGATTAGAACGACCATCAACATCCTTGACCAGATGAACGACAATTGTACTATGTTGATTGCATATCCTGATAACAAGATTAAGCAGTCTTGGATAGATGAGTTTGACTTAATGGGTTATATAAATGAGAACATAACATATACAACTCATAGATCTATAGAGAAGAACTTAGGTGAGTATGACATAATTATAATTGATGAGATACATTTACTATCAGAAGCACAAACCAACACATGTAAAGAGTTAATTGGACAAAATGATTATGTATTAGGTCTTACAGGAACATTATCTAAATGGAGTAAAAAAGAATTACTCTATGCATTAGATCTTTCTGTAATAGCAGAGTACCCTATTCATAAAGCTATTGAAGAAGGAGTTATAGCAGACTACCAGATAACTGTTGTGCAGGTACCACTAGACAATACTGTTATACAGGAATACACTAAGAAGAAGATCAAGAAGACAGAACTTCAGCAGTATAAGTATATTTCTGGAACTATTAGAAAGATGATGTATTCAGGAGGTAATAGTATGTTTGCAAGACTTGCACGTATGAGGATTATACAGAATAGTTTATCAAAACAAAAAATGACAAAGTCTATACTAAACAAGTACAAAGATGAACGCATCCTAGTATTTTGTGGTATAACTAAAATAGCAGACGCACTGGGTATACCTTCCCATCACAGTAAGTCTAAAGATAAAGAAGCATTCGTAAAGTTTGCTGAAGGGGAAGGGAATCACATGGCTGTAGTTAAGATCGGTAACACCGGTGTGACCTATAAGCCATTAAACAAGGTAATCATAAATTACTTTGATAGTAACGCAGAGAACTTAGCTCAAAAGATTAACAGATGTATGGCCATGGAGTATGATACTCCGGATAAGAAATCCGAAATATATATCATATCATCTAATGAATCAGTAGAGTTAAAGTGGCTAGAAAAAGCACTAGAGTTCTTTGACAAAAGTAAGGTCAAATACATATAAATTTAGTATATTTGTAGACCTAATATTAATAAATAAATAAATAAAAAATGAGTTCAAAATTAATTGGAATTGTTGGCGAAACAGGGACAGGTAAGTCAACAGCAGTGAAGCACCTTAACCCTGAAGAAACTTACATTATTAACGTTGCAAAGAAAGAGTTACCCTTCAAAGGTTCTCAGAAACTTTACAATGCAGAGAAGAAAAACTACAAAGAGATAGATGATCCGGTTGAGGTCACTAGACTCTTAAAGGTTATTTCTGAAAAAGCCCCACACATAAAAACTATTGTTATTGAAGATAGTAATTATCTAATGGGATTTAGAATGGTAGAGAAAGCTACTGAAACAGGATTCACAAAGTTTAGTGTGATGGCTAAAGACATGGTAGACATGTTTAGAAAAGCTAGAGACTTACGTGATGACTTAGTTATCTTTTACTTCTCTCATCCTGAGACTATTGAAGACGCAGGTGAGATAATAGGATACAAAATTAAAACAGCTGGTAAACTTATTGACAACCAAGTATTGTTAGAAGGACTATTAACTGTATGTTTGTATACTAATGTAGAAGAGACAAAAGACGGTGTGGAATATAGCTTCTTAACTAATCGATATAGAAAGAGACCAGCTAAGAGTCCTGATGGAATGTTTGCAACAACAAAGATACCTAATGACTTAAAGTTAGTGAAAGAACAAGTAATTGAATATTATAACTAAATTAAATAAATAAATATGAGCACAATTGGTGGAGTAAAAAGAGAATCCCTAGGAGGACAAGAAACTAAATTCAGTAAGAAGGTTGGGTTGTTTGAAGCTAATGTTATAGCTATCAATCCTACTAACGAAGAGTACAAAGATGTACTTGGTATAGAGCTTAGTGAAGAGAGTAAAGCAACAAACTATTTAGGTGAGACCAGAGATGGTAACACTTATCTACGTGTGGATGTATGGTTACAACAAGTAAAAACAGAGGCAAACTTTAAAGTATCATTCTTTCTAGAAGATAGAGAGCGTGAGAATAGAGACCAAACTAAGAAACAATATCTAAATAGTGTAGGTATGACATCTTGGGCTGATGATGAAAACAATCTATTTGATTGGTTCAAAGAGAACCGTGAGGTTAGAGTAGCATTCATTGGTGAAGAAGATTTGTATGACTTTATGCGTACATGGTTAGGCCAATTAGATTATAGAAGTGCAGAGACTACACTAACACTAGACTGGACAAAACTTATGCGTGGTAATGTAAAAGACCTTAAGGACCAAGTAGATGGTGAATGGTGTAATACAATTGTTGCACTAGCTACAGTAGTTACTAAAGAACGTGACGGTGAGACAAAAGAATATCAAGGAATCTATAACAAAGCATTCTTGTCTGGATATACTATGCGTCAGTTTAGATTAGTAGACTATACAGATAATAAGGTAGTTAACTCTCTTAAAGAACGTAAGCCTAGAGATCTAAGACCACATGAAAGATTTGTAGTTAAAGTTTCTGGTGAGTATGGATGTAAAGATTACTACCAGCTTAAAGAAATGGAAGATTATAACCCAGACGATAACTTAGTAGCTTCAGATGATTACATATCTGATGACGGTGCTGACTATTAGTAATTATATAAATTAATAATGAAAGCTCTACAGAAATGTGGGGCTTTTTTTAACCAATAAATATGGCAATAACAGGAACAAAGAAAACAAAACTAAACAAAGAGTCTATTCTAGATAAGATCTCAGAATATGACATATTTAGATATTACATGCCTGATAATAATTGGAACCTAAATGTTAAAACTCACTCTCCATTTAGAGAGGAGAAGACACCATCTTTTATAATCAGTCAAGCTCATCATGGATTAACATTCTATGATTTTGGTGACACTAGTAAGAAAGGTGACTGTTTTGCGTTCATTAAGATGCTATATATGTGTAGTAATTATGATGATGTTCTAAAGAAAATAGATGCTGACTTTGGTCTAGGTATATCAACTAGAGCAGTTAAAGATTATAAAAAGATAGTAGCTGATTATAAACAACCAGAGAAGGTAGTTAAATCATATTCTTTTATACAAGTAAAGACTAAACCTTTTACACATGAAGAGTTGGCCTATTGGAATAATTACTATCAAGATGAGGAAGATCTTAAAGCAAATAATATCTATTCAATTAAAGAACTATTTCTTAATAAAAAGAGGTGGGTAGTAGATCCTAAAGTACTAACATTTGGCTATCTATATGATGGACATTGGAAGATCTATAAACCATTAGCAGATAAGAAATATAAATGGGTACCCAATAATGTTCCTATTACAGCTATGGATGGACTGGAAGACATTAAAGATTGTCACACAGCATTTATAACTAAGAGTAAGAAAGATTATATGGTAATGAAGAAAGTCTTCCCTACATGTTGTGCAGTGCAGAACGAGGGGATAGGTTGCTTCAATGATGATAACGTAGATTATATCAAATCTAATTCAGAAATACAAGTTCTGTCTTTTGATTCAGATAAAACAGGCGTAGAGAATTCAAAAACAATTACAAAGAAGTTTGATTTTGAATATTGTAATGTACCAAGGAAATACCTAGGAGAAGGAATAAATGACTGGGCAGATCTTGCTAAACATTACGGACTAAAAACAATAGAAAATATATTAATAAATAAAAAACTAATAAGATGATTACAGAAACAGTAAAAACATGGAAGTCAGCTAAAGATCAAATACTGACAGCAGAAGTACCAAAAGAAACAAGAACATACAAACCAGTTAGTCATCAAGAGCTAATTGATTTAACTCTTGAAAGTATATATCAATCAGGTTTTGAAATAGCAAGCCAATCATATATATCAGGAAGAGAAGGCCAAGTAGCTACAGGTAAGTATGGTATATCAAGTGTACAAGACAGTGAGATGAGACTGCAGATAGCGTGGCAAAATAGTTATGATAAGACTACAACTCTGAAGTTTGCAATAGGTGCTCAAGTTATAGTGTGTGAGAATGGTATGGTGTCTGGTGATAATGGTCACTTTAAGACTAAACATGTAGGTGATGTACAAACATTTGCACCAGCAGCTATAACTGAATACATTAAACAATCAGGTGATTCATTTAAAACTATGCAAAATGACCGTGAAGGTCTCAAAGCTCATGAGGTTTCTAAAGAAAGAAGAGCAGAGATCTTAGGACGCATGTTCTTTAATGACAACCTTATACAATCTAGTCAGATGAACGTTATACGTAAAGAGCTTCTAGATCCTACACATGATTATGGTTGTCCTGATTCTTTATGGGAGCTTTACAATCATTCTACTTTTGCTATGAAAGAAATACATCCTAGAATATGGATGAAGGATCACATAGCATTACATGAGTTCTTTATGGCTGAAGTAAGTTCACAACATAACATAGAAGTTGATAAAGTATTCAAAGAAAGTATGATGAACCAATTAGAAATGTTTTAATTATGAAAGTTAAACAATATGTTAACACTCTCGTAGAGATGTTAAAAAGGAACCCAGAAATAGAAGATATGGAAGTTGTTTACTCTGTAGATGATGAAGGTAATACTTTTCAAAAAGTAAACTTCACACCCTCTATAATGTTAAGTCAAGGACTTGACAACAACTACATAGTTATTGAGTCTAAAGCTACAGGAGACGGTGATGTGCTCTGTATAAACTGATGAGAGTGTTAGTTACAGGTGGGGCAGGCTTTATAGGCACCCACCTAGTTAACCATCTGATTAATCATAATTACGATGTGATAGTGATGGATAACTTTAGCACCGGTCAAGCAAAAAACCTTAATAAGAAAGTAGAGAGTCTACATATATGTACAGTAGGAGGTGATACACCTCTTCCTTGCAAAGACTATACTGGAATACAGTTCGAAACAATGATACATTTAGCTGCACCTGTTTCAGTAGGTGAAAGCTTTATGGATCCTGAGAAGTACTTCGACCAGATAGCTTATGGGACTAATGAGTTGATGAAGTGGGCTGTAAAATGTGGGTGCAAGAACTTTGTTCTAGCATCTACAGCTGCAGTGTATGGAAGAAACTCTAATCTACCTTTAGATGAAGATGCTAAACCTTATCCAGAATCACCCTATGCAACATCTAAATTACTGATGGAATATATGGCAGAACAATTTAAAGATCAACGTGTAGCAATACTCAGATTCTTTAATGTATATGGTGAAGGACAAAGAAACGAAGGAGGATATCTATCAGCCATTCCTATCTTTCTAAAACAATATAATAATAACGAACCACTAACAGTAACAGGTGATGGTAAACAGACTAGAGACTTTATTTATGTAGGAGACTTAGTAGAAGCTATAGAGAAATCTATAAACTTTAACGGTGTACTTAATATAGGATCTGGCACTGAAGTAAGTATAATAGATATAGCTAAGATGTTTAAAGATGATATTGATTTTATTCCTAAACGAAAGGAAATAAAAAGATCACTATCAGATGTTTATAATGCATACTTCTGGATTAACTGGAAACCTAAAACCTCACTCAAAGAGTGGATAAAATCAAAACTATGAATTGGGATAAATTTAAACAAAACTTTCACCCTTCGTGGCATGAAAAGATGAAACCATTTGTCGAGAGCGATGAATGTAAAGCAATCTATGAATACTTGAAGAAAGAAAGTAAGAGAGGAAAGCAAGTAGCACCTCTTTCTAGTAATGTATGGAAAGCATTTATGCTTACACCTATGGATGAACTTAAGTTTGTGTTAATGGGCATGTGTCCTTATCACACTTTTAAACATGGATTACCAGTAGCTGATGGCCTTATGATGAGTTGTTCAGTTACTAATTTTCTTCAGCCATCATTAACGCAATTATATAAAGCCTTTGAAACTGAATTTCATAAAGGACTTAATTTGAGCTATGACCCTACACCAGACCTCAGCTATTTAGCTAAGCAAGGTGTGCTTTTATTAAATGCCTCTTTGACTGTAGAAAAGAACAAGGCTGGTTCTCACTTAGAGATATGGGAACCTTTTATTAAATATTTGTTTGAGAATGTTCTAGTACCACTTGGTATTCCTGTTGTCTTTCTAGGTAAAGATGCAGGTAAGTATGAGAGGTATATGGGTATATTTTCACATTCTTTTGTAGTAAGTCACCCAGCCAGTGCTTCGTACAAGGGAATAGATTGGGACTCAGAAGGAGTCTTTAGTAAAATAGATCAATTATTAATGCAAAACAACGGATTTAGTATCGAATGGCTTAAAGATACTGAACCACCATTTTAAAACTACAATTATGGATATGAAACAAAATTTAATTACAGACTTTAGTAAACTAAACCCAGGTGATGTTGTACTAACAAACAAAGGATCAGATCTAGTGGTCTTCAAACTTATGGAAAAACCAAGACTAAGTGCTGATAAATATCAGTACGGCACACAACGTTGGAACACTAACCTTCCTAATGGTAAACAGAGACAGAGGTATGTTTCAGTAAAATGTAAGGTGCCCATGGGAACCAGAAGTAGTAATAACAGTAGCTACACTTGGAAAGAGTATGAGTTTAGAATGCCTAAGGAAGATGATCCTGTAGAAAAAATGGATTTTAATTACAAAAACATTTACAGAATACAAGAAGTTGATATGTTCAACTGCGATTAATAATTAATAAATAAATAAATATGATAGTTCAAAAACAAACAGAAGCCAGAGTTCTCCAGACCGGAGTAACTCAAAGCAGTACTAAGATGTCATTAGACATGGACTCAGCTCAAATCTTAATGCAGATGTTGAGTAAGAATTTATATTCTGATGAGATAGGTTCTGCTATTCGTGAGTGTGCAAGTAATGCACTAGACAGCCACAGAAGAGCAGGAGTTACAGACCCTATAGTAGTTTCTCTACGTGTAGGTGAGAGTAGTTCCTGGGAATTTACCGTTGAAGACTTTGGTATAGGTCTTAATCACAGAGATGTAGAAAACATCATCAGTAAATACGGTAAGTCTACTAAACGTGAGAGTGAGAATGAGTTAGGTATGATGGGGTTAGGATTTAAGGCCCCATTAGCTTACTGTTCTAGCTTTTACTTTATAGCCAGAAAGTATGGAATGGAACGTAAGTACATGATGTACGAAGGAGAAGACGTAAATACTATTGATTTGATATATAGTGAACCCACCACCGAAAGAGATGGTGTTAAGATTATTATTCCTATTAAATCCTATGATCAACATGATTTCAAACGTAAGATTAAAGAACAGCTATGTTATTTTCAAGATGTGTATTTTGATGTAGAAGGAATTAGTAATGATTTCACTATACATAGAGGTGATAGTTATCAATTTTCAGAAATGTGTGAACAAGATGATATGCATGTTTGTTTAGACGATGTTTATTATCCTCTTGACTTTGCTAAGATTGGTATAGAAAGAATTAGGATACCTATAGGTATTAGATTTAGTCTAAAAGATGGATTATTTCCAACACCAAACAGAGAAGCTCTAAGATACACAACTGAAGCTAAGAACATTATCTTGCACAATATAAGTCTAGTAGCAGATCATTTTGTACAAAAATACAATGATGAGATAGAAGCAGGAGATAACATATTAGCTCTTTATAAGTACTTTAATAATAATGAGAGAGCTGTAAAACATTTAGGAAAAACCCTAGATATTAGAAAGCTTATAAATCATGCTTCAATTAAAGTAGAAGAGCCAACATTATCTAAACTTAAGGTTACAGGATTCTCTGAGCTGTGGAAAATTAAAGCTCAATGGTTAGAAAGAGTAACATGTAAGTTCAGTATGAAGAACAGTAAGTTATACAACGCTCAGAATACTTATAATAGTCATTGGTCAGTAGCAGATTTAGTAGGTGCAGGTTATAATGGTAACATACCTGTAGTTTATTACTATGAGAATCAAGTGGGTGGTATAATGAAAGAGTATTTAAGATCAATCCATAGCGAAGATTGTTTCTTAGTGAAAATACAAGATAGACCTGATGGATTCGATCCAACTGTTGCACTTGGTTCAACTATAACATCTTACAAAGTATTGCTTAATCTTAGTACACATCCTGCTACAGAACATCTTGATAGAATAGAAGATTTGAAAACAGTAGAAGAATTGGTAATGAAGAATTTTATAGACTTAGATGCTATGACAGTGCCTCAGCCTTTTCTAGACGATAGAAATCAAAAGAAACTTCAGAAGAAAGCTAATAAGGTTGGTGGAACAGGACGTAGAAAAGTTAAGGGTGAGATAGTTGGTAAAGAAGCTATTGATCTTCTTAGGTATAATGATGGTAGAAACTGTAAGTTTGAATCTAAGATATATGATCTACAGAAACTTGTAAAGAGTGGTTTGTTTTATATATATGATACTCATGAGAATCAAATACTATTAGATCCTATTTATAGACACGTAGATCATACCAGAGTTAAAATAATATCTTTGTCTCCTAGAGAGTTAAAGATAGTTGAAGCACTGCAGATACATAACTTAATATCAAGAGAAGAATTTATGAAAGGAAAAACAAAACCATTTAAGCGTATGGTAACATCAGCCAAGGTTCATACCTTTATAAAGCAATATGAAGCAATATTTAATCATCGAGATGGTATAATCAAAAATGCGTCTACTGATTTAGCAAATCAATTAAATGATTTAATTAACTATAGAAATAAATACTATAGAAATCATAATGGATATGGCCGTGAAGAAGCTATGTACAAAGCTATGTTTGAAGTTGCTGATAAGTATAATCTTTATGATATGAAGATGTATCCAGAGTTTCTACAAATAGAAAAGTTTGTAACAGAAAAAGTTCCATGGATATTGGTATTGATGCAAAGACTACAGGTTCATAGTAATACTCAAGACAATAACATTCAATTAAGAATAGTTATAGACATGCTTAAGTATTACAAGTGTAAAGTAAATTCTAAGCACTATATGACAGAAAATAATATAATCGAAACAGAAATCAATAATTAATAATTAAAAACAGAAACTATGAGTAAATTTTTATCTCTTGACTGGTTCAAGGGAAGGGTAGAGAATTCTATCGACAGAGTTATAGCTAACAAGCTAGACAGTATGACAGAAGAAGACAATTCTTCTTCTGTTATTATTAAGCAGATCAAATTGGTTAATGACCAATTGACTGTAGTGACAAGTACTGGTAGAATTTTTACCAAGACAGATGCTGATGAAGATACATTTCATGCAGTAAACAATGCTAAAACTGAGCAACAATTAGAAAGTCTTATGATGAACCAAGAAGTTATGGATCAACGACTTCAAGAGCGTAGAGATATTGAGAAAGCCAAGGCTTTACAAATAGGTATTGATGCACTTGTGGAACTTGATGATTTTAAAACAGATGGAAACAATTGTTATTTAGTAGGGACCAATAGAACAATGCCTAGTTTACTAGTAGAGAAGTTCATTGAAGTAGTTTATAAGATTAAGACTAATTCTTGGAATGGACCAACATCGATACAGGAGCTTTGTGATAAAGATGACGAGTATCAATCTCTAAAGAACTTCTTTATGTGGTGTTGTTTAAATCCAAGAGCTGAGGTAGCTAATGAGCTATACATGTTCTTACAGAAGAACAGCTTTAGGATTACTAAGCAAGGATTCTTTGTAGCTCTACGTAATGTAGTAACGTTACACGGTAGCCCAGAGCTTGTACACTTTATATCTAACACATACAACAAAGTAAAAGCTGTATGGGGTAAGAAGCCTAAGAAGTATACTGTATTTCTAGACAACGGTGAGTACAAGATTGTTCATGAGAAAGGTCTGTACGAAACTAGAACAGAGTTGATTGAAGAAGAGTGGGATGATTATGAAGACTGTTACATAGAATGCGAACCATATGAAAACAGCTTTGAAGTTCCTATTGAATATGGTGAGCGTATAGGTAATCTTAAAGACATATATCTTGACTTACCAAACAGAAGTGAAAACAGATTTACTGATGATTGGACTAAGACGTTTGATATACGTGTTGGTAAACCAGTTAGTATGCCTAAAGAAGATTGCAACTGGTCTACACAAGACTGTATGGCAGCAGGGTTACACTTTACTGCAGATCAAATACATTATGTAGGTTGTGGTGATCAGTCTGTTCTAGTACTTATTAATCCTATGAAAGTTGTAGGTATTGGTGAACATAAAGGTAGATGCTATGAGTATCTTCCAATTATGACTGTTCCTAGAGAAGAAGCTACAACTATCTTGCATGACTTGAGATTTAACACTTTAGAACTGGATGAGGATTATGCTATAAGAGAGCTTGAAGAACTAGAAAACAAGGCTAAAGAAGGCTTTACTGCTGAGATTAACAAGCATGAGTTTAATATACCTCATATGACTTATACAGAAATCGAAGATATTGTTGCTAGTCTTAGTAAAATGAAAGCAGCTATAAATCAGAGAGTTAGTAGAATTGAGTAGTTTTAATTTATGTGATGTCTCATTTATTTATTATATTTGGGACATCATTAATTAAAAAACTAAACAATGGCAAAAACAGTACAAAAGCCAAGAGTCGCTCGCACAAGAAATGCTGGAACGATGACAGAATCAGCATTCTGGTCTATGATCAGAAGTGCTCTAAGGCAAAAAAGTAGATGGTGGAAACCGATTGCTGAATGTAAAAAACTTGCAAGAAGAGCTCATAAAGGAAGAAATAAAAGACAAAAGTGGGAATACAAATGTAACAAATGTAGTAAGTACTACAAAAGTGACGAAGTTAATGTAGATCACATAGAGCAAGCAGGTAGTTTACGAAAGTATGATGACTTACCAGGATTTGTAGAGACACTGTTTTGTGAACAGGATAATCTACAAGTACTATGTAAAGAATGTCATGACGAGAAAACCAATCTAGAAAAACAATTAAAGAAATATAAAATGAAATAGATATGATACAAGGGACAGTAAAAACAGAAGAACTATATAGAGCTGTGATGCTAGATAGTTCTAGCTCGTTGAAAGATTTTTCAATGGACAGAAAGAAATATCACAGAAAACACATACTCAATGAAGACGTTAAAGAGAAAGACTCTATAGCTGCAAACTTAGGTAGACTAGTAGAAACTATGCTATGGGAGCCAGAGCTATTTGATGAAAAGTTCTTTATGTCTACATGTGAGTCTATACCAACCGGACTTATGTTAGAGTTCGTAGAGTGTTTATATCAGGTGACACTAGACTCTACAGATGAGTCAGGTAATATATCTAGAGGCTTTAAAGAGCTAGCAGAAGAGGCGTACACATTATCATCTTTTAAGATTAAGTTTGAAGCAGTACTTAAGAAGTTCATAGGTACAAATGCAGAACTATATTACAATGAGATACGCACAGTGAGATCTAGAAACCTAACAGTAGTAGATACACAACAAGTAGCTACAGCTGAGAAGATTATAGATAAACTGAAGACAACTTCTTACACTAAAGACATAGTTAATATGGTTACTAGTGAGAGATATACAGTAATTGATCAACTGCAGGTAGAAGACTATGAGTTAGATGGTCATCAGTTTAAGTCTATGATGGACCGTGTTATAATAGATCACTTTGATAAAACAATCCAAGTATATGATCTTAAGTGCACATGGAATGTAGAGAACTTCTATGAGGAATACTATCTTTACAGAAGAGCATACATTCAAGCCTATTTATATTTACAGGCTGCAAAAGAATACTTTGCAGCAGAGTATCTTGACTTTGAAGTATTGAATCCAAGATTCTTAGTTTGTGATAGTGCTAACTATTATAAGCCTCTAATATTTACTTTATCTAATAGAGACTTAAAAGATGCTTACCTTGGTTTTAACCACAAGGGTAGAACTTACCCTGGTGTTAAGGACTTAGTGTCTTCATTATCTTGGGCACATACGAATAATATATGGGACATGACAAAACAAAACTATAATGCTAATGGAATTATAAATATAACATGACAAAAACTATAACTACTATTTTTATGGTTCCAACATTAAGAATACCTAAGGGAGCATTACGTTCCCTTGGGTTTATTAATGCATTTCAACAAGACATGGATGCTGATATGGATTATGGAAAAGATAAGGTTATTTATCTCCTATTTAAACCTGATGACATGGATATCTTTCGAGAGTTTCTTGACACAGAGTATGATAGAACAGACAATATTATAGAAGACTACGATTATATAGATGGATATGTGATTTTAATATATAAGTTAGATCCCATATTTAAAAAAGACTTTGATATTATTAAACAAGGTAAATATTCCAAAACCTCTCTACTATTTCAAAAACAGTTTCCTAAAATAATTAAGATTAAAAAGAATGGTCTACATAGAGATGAGGTCAGTCTTCAGTTTAGAGTGTTTAACAGAACACCAGATCTTATAGAGTTTTGGGAGAAGAAACTAGGAATAACCTGGACAGATAACATGGAAGTGTGGAATGGATGGGATGAATCAAAAGAAATATTAAACATGATGGAAATTAAAAAAGAAAAATATGAAACAAGTAATTAAATTATTGCAAGATCACCCTTTATCAAGTAAACAGGTGCAAAACTGGTTTCTTAATAATCTACTAAAAACTGTAGATGAAGGAATGCCAGAAGAATTCAAAGAGTTTGTAAAGGCTCAAACTATTGATGACGCTAAGTTAGCAGTTATGATATCAGAAGGACCACGTGGTTTATTTGATGTATTTGACAAGCATAAAATATACATAAATATAGTCTATCAAGATGAAATAGGTTTTGTTTGGGATATAGCACATCCTTATGAAAATCCTAGCATACCTTTTACCAATAGAAAGAAGGCTGAAACTAAAGCTATATTTAAAGCTTTTGAATTATTAGAAGATAAATTAAAACCTAAAACAAATGCCAAAAACAAGAAAGAAAAACCAAAAAAAGACTAGGTCACTATTAATAATTGTATTAGATTTGCTATCCTCAAAATTGATAACTAAGAAAGAAGCTAGTATTCTTCTTGATCAAGGTAATCGAGTTCCTTTTAGTGGATGGTGCACAACTAGTACATATAATTTAAAAAACATTCGCTATGAGAACAAATAAAGATTTTAATGAAGTATACACTCTCATCATTGATGGAGCAGGTTTAGGTATAGAGGTCCCACAAGTTGTAGGATTTTTAGCTGTGGTATTTGATGACCTTTGTAAGATAGAAGGTTTCAGACTAACAGAGATTTCTACAGTACGTGGAATACCTAGAATGCAGAGTAACTTAGTGGACCTTATGCCGTGGGCAGGGCACACTATACATGCAGAGATTGAAGAAAAGATTAGTATGATTATGAAAGTAGAGTTTGAAGTTGAGCAAAGATTACAATCACTTAATTTAGACAAACACGGTAAACCCTTAACAAATGATGAATAAAAACATATTTCAATCAAGAACAAATATCTTGCCTTATGAATATCCCCAACTATTAGCTTATAAAGACGCAATCAGACACTCGTATTGGATTGATACAGAGTTTAACTTTACTGAAGATATACAAGACTTCAAGATAACTATTACAGATCAAGAACGTGATGTTATAAAGAAGACTATGTTAGCTATTGCACAAATAGAAGTTAATGTAAAAACATTCTGGGGTGATTTGTATAAACGAATGCCCATTACAGAAATAGGTGATGTAGGATTTACGTTTGCAGAGTCAGAAGTAAGACACAAAGATGCATATGCTAGACTAATGCGAATACTTGGCTTAGAAAAAGAGTTTCAAAATGTAGTAGAGGTGCCAGCAATTGCAGGCAGGATTAAGTATCTAAAGAAGTACTTAGATGGAACTAGATCTAAAGATAATAAGATGTACACTAAGTCTGTATTGTTATTCTCTTTATTTATAGAGCACGTAAGTTTGTTCAGTCAGTTCTTAATTATGATGAGCTTTAACAAAGATAGAAATGTATTCAAGGGTATATCTAACGTTGTAGAAGCTACTAGTAAAGAAGAAGAGATACATGGTAACTTTGGAGCAGAGTTAATTAACATTATCAAGAAAGAGAATCCTGAATGGTTTGATGAAGAATTCAAAGACTTAATATACTCAGCATGTAAGAAAGCTTATGTAGCTGAGTGTGATATACTAGACTGGATTTTTGAGCAAGGTGAACTAGATTTCTTACCTAAAGAAACTATACAACATTTTGTAATGAATAGGTTCAATAACTCTTTGAATAAAATTGGTATGGACTCAATCTTTGATGTAGATCAATCATTATTAGAATCAACACAATGGTTTGATGTAGAAATTACTGCAACAAAAGAAGGAGATTTCTTCTATAAAAAGTCTGTAGACTACAATAAGAAAAGTAAGAGTATAACATCAGATGATCTATTTTAAAATGAGTACAGAAAAATCAAATAACGGAAACACCCAATTGAATTCAGAACGAGCAAGCCTTAATAACAGAGTTTCTAGATATAGAATTTTAGGGCAGTCTAAAAAAGTAATGTGGGATAATTCAAGAAGAAACAGAACAATATAAATAAACCAATATGGAACACACAAGATACTACTGGCTTAATCAAGACAGTAGAAAGTTTTTATCTAGAGGATATATAACAGAAACACCAGAGCAACGTATAAGAGACATTGCTAACATAGCTGAGAAGTATTTAGACGAGACAGGATTTGCTGCTAAGTTTGAAGACTACATGGCTAGAGGGTTTTATAGTTTATCAACTCCAGTCTGGATTAACTTTGGAAAACGAAAGGGCCTACCTATCAGCTGCTATGGGTCTAATGTAGATGATAACCTAGATAGTATATTAAATGCAGGACGTGAGATAGGTATGATGTCTAAGTACGGAGGAGGTACAAGTGCCTTTCTTGGTAACATAAGACCAAGGGGAGGAGCTATTAGTACAGGAGGAAAGGCTGATGGACCAGTTCACTATGCAAGAATCTACAATACTGTAGTTGACGTATGTAAACAATCAGAAGCCAGAAGAGGTGCCTGTGCAGTTTATCTACCGGTTGAGCACAAAGATATAGAAGAGTTTCTAGACATAGGTACTGAGGGTAATCCTATACAGAATTTACAGTATGGTATTACAGTTACTGATGCCTGGTTAAAGTCTATGAAAGGTGGACACCAAGAGAAGCGTAAGATATGGGCTAAGATTATTCAACAACGTAATGAGTTTGGATTTCCTTATATTATGTTCTATGACAACTCCAATAACAACACACCCTACAAAGACTATGGATATAAGATAACAGCATCTAATTTATGCTCAGAGATTCAATTACCAACAGACAGCTTTAATAGCTTTGTTTGTTGTTTAGGATCTATTAATCTTCTTCATTGGGACGAGTTAGTAGAGACTGATGCAATAGAGATTTATACTAAGTTTCTTAATGCAGTGATGAATGAGTTCATACAGAAGGCAGAGTATATGCCAGGTATGAAAAGAGCATGGAGGTTTGCTTCACAACACAGAGCAATTGGTGTAGGAGCTTTAGGATATCATTCCTATTTACAGTCTAAGCTTATAGAGTTTGAATCTATGGAAGCTAAGATGATTAACACTAAGATCTTTAAAACTATTAAGGAGCGAACAGAAGAAGCATCTAGATGGTTACATGAAGCAAAAGGATATACATCAATTAGAGAAGGTTATGCTAACACTACATTAATGGCTATAGCACCAACTAAATCTAGTTCATTTATACACGGTGCAGTATCTATGGGTATTGAGCCAATTAAGTCCAACTACTTTATAAAGGATCTTGCTAAGTCTAAGACAGTGTATAAGAATCCATTCCTTATTAAAGAGTTAGATAAGTATGAGCTTAATAATAAAGAAACTTGGGACAGTATATTAAAGAAGGACGGATCAGTACAACATCTTAACTTTCCTACTAAGTCTGTGTTCAAGTCTTTTATAGAGATTAGTCCAAAAGAGATAATCATCCAAGCTGCTAGTCGTCAAAAGTACATTGATCAGTCACAAAGTTTAAACTTAATGATAGATCCTAGTGTACCGGCAAAAGATATAAATCAATTGTATCTATTTGCTCACGAGCAGGGAATTAAAACACTATATTATCAGTTCAGTCAGAGTTCAGCTCAAGCGTTTGCACGTAATATTTTAGAGTGTGCAAGCTGTGAAGGCTAACTAACTTAGTTAAAAAACTTCATCGAGAAGGTTAGAATTGTTTTGGTTGGTTCATATACTAGTTGTATATTTGAATCAGAAAGAGGTGGAAGGGTCCACTTTAAAAACAACTAACCCTAGAAAGAGGACCCTTTGTGGTTTTCTGATGATTTTTGAATTAAGTATTTCTGTTCTGTTTTTTAATTGTAGAAGAAGAGCCTTGGGTGTAAATCCAGGGCTTTTTTTGTTTATAATTAGCAAGAATATTCGTATATTTACATATAACTTAAAACAATTAAATATGGCAAAAAAAGTCACAAAAACGGCAGATGGTGCAAACACTTTTGAAGATGCACTAGAAAGATTAAACAAACAATACGGTAAGGGAACTGTATTATCATTAGGGAGTAAGTCTGAGGGGACGTACGATGCAATCAGCACAGGATCTATAGGTTTTGACTGGAAAACATTAGGCGTAGGAGGATTTGTGAAGGGTAAAATGTATGAACTCATGGGTTGGGAAGGTACAGGTAAGTCTACTATATGTGGACATGCTGTAGCTAGCTGTCAATCTAATGGAGGTAAAGTGGTATATATTGACGGTGAACATGCTGTTGATACAAACTACTTTAATTCTTTAGGTGTAGATACTGACACTATGATGATTGCACAACCATCCTGTGGTGAAGAAGGTTTCAACATTGCAGTAGAGTTAATGCAAACAGGTGATGTAGATCTAATCATTATAGATTCTGATTCATCACTTATACCTAAAGCAGTACTAGACGGTGCTGTTGGTGAGCATGCAATAGGTAAAAAAGCACGACTTAACAGTAGTGCATATCCTAAGATTAAATCTATGGCACATAATACTAAGACATGTGTTATAATAGTATCTCAATACAGAGAAAAGATAGGAGTTATGTTTGGTAACCCTACAACTACACAAGGTGGTCATGCACTAAAGTTTTATTCTGATGTAAGAATAGAAGTTAGTAAGTCATTAGCTAAAGAAGCTGGAGAAGTGTATGGTAATATTACTAAGGTGCGAGCTATCAAGAATAAGATGAATCCTCCTTATGTGTTATCAGACTTTGAAGTTCTATATGGTGTAGGTATTGATAAAGTTGGAGAGATGATGCAATTACTTAATGATTATGAGTTAGGTAGAAAGTATGGTAAGACTATGACGGTAGATGGTGTTAAGCATGATCTTGAAGAGTTTAAAGATATGGTACGTAATGATGAAATCTTTTACAATGATTTAAAACATAAAATCATTACAGCTATTAAAGGTGTAGAAGAAGTAGAAGAAGAAGAGTCTCCCATAGTGGAAACTACTGATACTATTAAAGAAGTAGAAGTTGTGAGTCCTACAGAACTTACAGCTGGACTATTTGATTTACCAGATGAACTGTAAGGTTTGTGGTACATCAAGCGAAAGTGAATATTGTTTTAGGCATAAGCCTAGAAAACCATTAGCTGTATCTCATCTCGCAGCTAAGAGGGGGACAACCCTTAGGTCACATAAGCCTAAGGGAGCGTCTTCTCCTAACAAAGACCATTTATTCTTTATAAATATATGGAAGAAGAGACCACATACTTCTGAAATTAGTGGTAAGTGGCTAGGAAAAGAACCATTAAGTGTGTTCTTTCATCACATACTACCTAAAAATAAATATCCTGATGTTAGGATGGATGAAGAAAATATTATACTTTTGACAACAGATGAACATGCTGACGTAGAGTCAGATATATATAAATTTGATATTATTAACCAACTTAGAACCAAACTATTAAAAAAATATGAGTTACACTAAAAACCAATTCTTCTATACGCGAAAGGAAGCTATAGAAGATACAGACCCTGTTGAATATGCAGAGTTCTTAGACAGTATTAATTTAAACAAAGTAATCAGAAGTGTACAAACATCATCTGATATAATTGTTGTACTCTTAGATGATATGCATGAGCGTATTACAGAAGTACCTAACATCAACACCAAGACCAACAAAGTGATTGGTACAAAAAAGAAAGTTGAAGTGTTTCAAACAGAAGCTTATCTAACAGGTGATGATAAAGTAAGATTTGAAAAACTAACAAATATAGACTCATGAAAAAACCATATAAAAAGTTATTAGGTAACCGTGTATATGTAGAGGTACCTGAAAGAAAGAAAAGTAAACTTGAAGTAGATGCTAACACTAAAGAAGCACTGCAGAGAGAAATGTTAAAGAAGATGTCTAGATTAAAAGTCTATGATGTTGGAGATTTAGTATCAACATTCAAAGCTGGAGATGAGGTCTTAGTAGACCCAGGGCAATTAAAAGACGCACTCTTAATTCCCCTTACAGATGATCAAGAAGTTTTACTTCTTTCTCCATTTGACATTATCCATGTTTGGTAATGAGTTATGAAATAATATCAGGAACAGAGGCAGCTCATGTTATAGAAAACAAGGAGTTGCCTTTTATTTCTTGTAAGTGTATAACTTATGGAAGAACAGATTTATTAGTAGAATCTTTACATAGTTTCCTACTTCAGGACTATCCAAAAGATAAGTGCGAGCTAATAATAGTTAATGACTACCCTCTTCAGAAGTTACATTACCCTCACCCACAAGTCACAATATATAATCTTGATGAAACTTTCCCTCTTATAGGTGAAAAGGAGAACTATGCTATTGAAAGATGTAAAGGTCCTCTTATTGCTGTTTGGGATGATGATGATGTGGCCTTACCTAATCATCTAAACAACATAGCTAGACACTGGAAGAAGGATACTAATATTATTCACTGGGAGACCGGTATATATTACAACGAACCTAACATTACAAGTATAATGGGTGTTGGTAACTCAGGTATAGTATACAGTAAAGATGTATGGGAAAGAATAGGTAAAAGCCCTCTAGAGAACGCAGGAGGTGATATGACACTAACTAATAGAATACATGCATTAGGAGGTAAGGTGGACGTTAAAATGCCAGACAGTGAAGCTTCGTGGTTTTATATGTGGGGAGGTAGAGGTTATCATCAATCCGGTATGGGTACAGATGATGGATCAAGACCTGATATCATTAAACGTCACAGTGCTCATGTAGAATCACAGCGTAAAGCTGGTAACATTCCTACAGGAGATATACATTTAGTTCCTACATGGAAACATGATTACAAACAAATGTTAAAAGATTATGTTAATAAAAGCAATAATAGTTAATAGAAACCTTTTAACTACTTTAAAGAGTACTATAGAGTTCTTAAGAAAAGAGGACAGGGTAAATGAGATTCATATATTAGATCAAAAATCTACTTATACTCCTTTACTAGATTACTATAAATCTATACCAGAAACAATTCATTACTCTCCTACTAATAACGGCCCACATTATGCTTGGAATTCTAAATATAAAGATTTACGAAGTGGAGACTATTTCATAGTAACAGATCCTGATTGTACATATGATGGCGTACCAGATGACTGGTTAGATAAGATGCTAGCTGCTAAAGTAGATAAGATAGGATTTTCATTAGAGATTAATGATTTACCGGACAGTAAGATAGGTAAGGAAGCTTATGCTCACGAAAGTCAGTTCTGGAAGAAAAGACATTCACATGGATGGGATTCTAATATAGACACTACTTTTGCATTATATAGACAGAACATATCATTTAGATATGATGCTGTAAGATTAGATAGACCTTACACTATAAAACACAAACCTTGGTATCTTACTAAAGAGAATATTGATTATGAATGGAAACATTATTTAGACTATGCTGCAGGAATATCAACCTGGGGCACTAGACTAGTAAACGATGGAATATGAGTATAGAAGATATTGTATATGGTGCTGAAGAGCACGGACAAAGAAGTTCTTTGTTTAGAGAAGTAACTAGAATTAGAAACGAGCACCCTCATAAACCTCTACAAAGTGTTTATGAAGAAGCTTATAAAAATGTTATGAAAGTATGAGTCCAGAAAACCCAAAAGATCAAATGTTAAAAATATCCGTGTGGATGTTAATATTACTTATTACGTATGTAATATGGAGCACCCTTTACAAGTTTATATTCTAATCGGTCTTATAGCTTAATTGGATAGAGCACTTCACTACGAATGAAGAGGTTGGAGGTTCGAATCCTCCTAAGATCACTATTTACAGCCTGACTTACACTTACGTGTAGATCCACCTTTTTTAGCATAGTTCATTTTATTACGTACAGCTTTAGGTAGTGCTTTAAGCCCTTTTTGTGAAGACTTAGGTTTCTTTAATCCAGATTTAGCTTTCCTCATACCGTAACCAGCTTTCTTAACTACTTTCTTACCTTTCTTAGCATTTAGTTCTCTTACAACTCTACGCTTTTCAGCCATTCTGTTTTTGTTTTTCTTCTCAGCATCAATACGACCTAGTTCTTCTAGTCTATTCATACGAGCAGAGTTTCTTGCTTTTTTTACTCCACTCTTAGCTTTCTTTACATAAGCGTTACGAGCTGTTTTACGTACCATTCCTTTTTTTGTTCCCATTGTATTTAGATTATTTGAGGTTAATTAACATTTCCACCTTCTTCTAGCTTGTCTTATTCTAGAATTAGGATCATTTTTAGTTTTCGCACTACTGCGTTTTAACTGCCCCAAACTTCTTGCACAATAAGACTTACGTCTTTTAGCTGATTTGCTCCCCTTTTTAACTTTCCCTGTTACTGCAGTCTTAAGTTTACTGCCAGGGTTAGCCTTCCTGTATGCCTTGACTCCTTTTTTAGTCATCCCAGCACCAGATTTAGTCTTTCTATAATTGCCACCTTTACCAGTGGTTTTACGAATTGCTTTTGCTTTTTTGCGAGGCATTGCTATTTCTTCTTACGTTTCTTAGCCATTTTTTTAAATGTCTTCGCAAGAGCTTTGGCCCTACCGGTACATCCTTTCTTAGTAATAGGAGTACACTTACCTTTGGTTCCTCTTTTCTTGATGGACTTGTTTACACCTTGAATCCAGTTCTTCTTGGATTTTCCACCTTTCTTGAGCTTCTTAGCTCCAGCTGCCATGTTAGAACCATATTGGGATTTCTTAACAGCTTTCTTTTTTACACGTGGCATATTTATTAGAATTAAGTTATTTCTTCTTTTTAGTGCCCCTCTTCTTTTTTGTTTTTGCTTTGATCTTTTTTTCTTGCTTTAACATAGCTTTGGTGGGCTTTCTACCACTACCTTTATTAGCACGGATGTTATCCCATAGCCCTCTTTTGCTATAGGATCCATCCTTACGTTTAATCATTCCTTTTTTAGCTTTTTCAGCCATAAGTTTTTATTTCACCGGTTCCAATGCAGGAGCAACTACTGGTGTTTCAGGTTCTGGTGCATCAACAATGACACCCTTTTCTACACCTTCTTTCATGATGCTTTCAATTACATCATTAGTTTGTTGCATTAACATAAATTTACCAGCTTCTTCTGTTGATAAATGTTGTCTAACCATGTTTAATATTAAACCGAACTGTTGTCCAGTAATCTCGAATTTGTCCTCAGGTTTCCATGTGTACCTGCTGTTAGGATTGTAATCTGCCATTTTATTTGATTTTTAAAGTTATTATAAGAACAAATGTAATATATTTTTAATCATCTTCCAAATTTATTCTGAAAACTATAGTCCCTGAGGACTTTATGCTTTTGGATAAATCTAGCCTGATTTTAAACATATTATGAAGTCTTAATATCTCTTGTAATAGTGACTCGCCATACTTAGGCATGCTAGGAGCAATTCTAAAGATATAAGCTTCACCACTCTTAGTAATTTGCATACTAGAGTATTCGTCAACAGAGTCAATAAGTCCTTCTAGGTGAGCAAAGTAAGCTTTGTCGTTCTCACGCATTATTTCAGGAAAGAATTTTCTTTGTATCTCCATTATGTAATATATAAACCCAGGGACATTAGGTCCCTGAGCTATATAGTTTAGTTTATGCACATAAATTCGTTGCTGTAACAGCTCCATCTACGCCAATCACTGCATTCCAATCTTGACCATCTGGTGCTTCTACTCTGTGAGCTGCACCACTTCCATCGAAAGGATTTAATCCAGCTGCATCATTGTATACAATACTTCCAACTGCTACTACGTTAGCTGTAGCTAGTTTTAAGTACACGACTGTATCTAATGTTAATGCACATGCATTACTTGCATCTGAAGCAGACGATACCTGACCTGCAGGATATACTATTGCTGTTGTTGATGTTGTGGTAGTGGTAGGATAACAGCACTCATATGCTATATTTTGTGGTAATTCCTTCCAGTTTCCAACTTTTGGTATCTTCCTGCGTAATACAAGAGAACCAGCTACTACACGTCCAGATCCATCATATCTGACGTACGCGTTTAACGGTCTTTTATTAATGCTTCCCATTTGTTTTTGTTTTAAAGGGTTAGTAAGTTAGGTTATATTTAATTTTCAATTCATGTAATTTGCCTGCATAGTATCCTGTGCAGTGCTTCATACTTTGTTCGTTGTTTAGTACAACGTCTAAGTGAGGATCCACCATAGGGTCTGATCCTGCATGATATTTACCCTTATAGAAACAAGGATAACCTCCCTGCTCTGTACCTACAATACCTGCATTGTGATATATAGGGTGGGTTTCTAATTTAGTTATTGGGTCTGGTCCCCAGCAGAATCCCATTTCTGGAATTACTTTGACCTCTTTATCTCTTACCCAAAGGTTCCATAACACTGACCACATATCTGCACACCATGATTGATATCCAGCATTCTCGTCTTTAAAGAACTCTCTATTAATTCCTTGAAGGTAAGTCCTGATTAATATACAATCATTCATCACCTTACTCCAGAAAGCAGCATCTATGTTCTTAATTAGATACTGTGCACCTCCTGAGTGATCATTGTGCTTCTCAGCAACCTCTCTACTTATGCCAACTACACTTCCTATTTCAGCAAGTATATCTCTAGTCTTATACTCTTCTAGTTTCTCTGGTAACACTTGGTTAACCTTACTATCAAAGTATTTTGCATTTATATAGCTATTCGTATCTGAAAGATAACATACATCATCTTGTACAAAGTCATCAATGTTAAACTTATCTGTCCATAGTATATCAGAATCACAGTAGAATATAGAATGATCTTTCATCTCTGGATGCTCTGACCAATACTTCCATAATAACCAAGGTCTTAATATTGGTATGTATATAGGAATAAGTTTACCTAAATCACCTTCTTCATCTTTATAGAAGTTAAACTCAGCTTCTGGATACAGATCTTGTATCTTCTTCCACTTGTCGTTGAACATTCTTTTTTGAGGTGTGTACACTAATACAATTGCATCTTGTACTTTACCTTGCTTCTTCAGACTCTCTAACCACATATGGACTTGCCATGTGTAATAAGTATCATCTGGTTGAGCACAGACGTATTTTAGTTCTTTCATTATGTAGTTGTTGGTTTATTAGTTTAAGTTATGCACACAATGTTGCTGAGTCAATTTGTCCATCAACTCCAACTTGTACATTCCAGTCTTGACCATCAGTACTTTCTACTCTCTGATAATCTGGACCACTTCCATCATATGGATTAGTTCCTGCTGCATCATTAAATATAATGTCACCAACGGCTATAGCAGGACCACTTGCTAAGTCTAGATATACGACTGTGTCTAGCGTTAATGCACATGCATCTGCTACATCACTTGCTACAGAAATCTGTCCAGCAGGGAATGAAATAGCTGCTGTTGTAGTTGTTGTTGTAGTGCATTGATTACACTTTCCTGTTACATTGATAAGACGGTCTAACTGCTTAGAGATCTGCCAAAGAAGTCTTTCAACTGGTCCCCATCCTTGTTGTTTATTTGGTATTGCCATGTTAATTCTTTTAATTGTTTATATAAACAAATTTATTAATATTATACGAATAATTTCAACATATCGTGAAATTAAAATAATCAGTTTAGTTAGAAGATCTTATATCTCACTACAATACCAAAACCACTAGGGTTATTAGGTTGTACAAAGATTCTAGCTCCTATATCTATTTTATTTAAACCCAATGTAACTTCCCCAAATAACATAGGGTCGTTTAAGGTTACTTGATATGTCTGAACTCCTATATAGCCTCCGAAGTTTAACTTCTTTTTGGCCTTTATAACCTCATCTTGAGTTGATATATATTCTACTTGAGAAGAAATGATATTATCTTTGGTCTTAAGTCGTGAGATAAAATCTATTTCTTTTTGTTCAAAAAGATAAATTCTATCTTCTAGTTGTTTAGTTATAAGTTTTAGATTGTCAAATTGTATTAGATCCTTTACTACTAGTCTAGCTTGGTCCTCAGTTAGAATTACTACCGGAGTATCTATCTGTGAAAAACTCTTGAAGCTCACTAATAGGCATAGAATCAACCACTTTAAGTTGAACATATTCTTTTTCTTTTATGGTTCGTATCTTCTCCACCACCTTTACATCTAAAGAACTTAAACTATCTATCTTTATTTGTAGTTGCTCATCCTTTATCTTGTAAACTTCTATCTGTTTATCGATTTCTTTTAGTTTTAATTTGTAAAGCTCAATCTCTTGACTAGCTTTATATTGTAGAAATAATAGAACAATAATTATAAGAACACCAAACCATTGATATTTTATCCATTTAAGTACTGTTATCATACTATATCATTTGACTCTATTAGAGTGTAAGAAAACTTATTTCCCCATATAGCTGCAGACTTTTTGCAGATATCCAGAAATTCTTTCCAATCATCATTAGCAGCAATCACCTGACAACCAGCTGACCATTTATCTACACGCCATGATTTACCACCTTTTTTAGCTGTGGCTCTGTGTATGTTTATACCAAATACACCTTCGTGCACATGTTCTTCTGTAAGATCGTATACATGATCCTTGTTTTTATCTCTATACACTTTAACAGGACCTCTTTGACAAAGAGCATCATATTTACCTTGATGCTTTCTAATTTTGTAAGCACCTCTGTATTGTCCGGGCTTAAGTATAGCTACACCTTTCTCATTAAGAAGGTTGGCCATCCAATGTGTTCCAGGATCTGTTGTACACTTATAACAGTGGAAGTGCCATTCTCCATCCACCTTGTATGAGAGTGTCATGCAATCATCAAAGGCGTTTGTCACTCTGTTCTTTGTTTCAGAGTTTCTCACTCCTACAATATTTACATCATAATCACCATCACCATCGAAGTACTTATAGCCTTTGAAGGCCATTGTTTCTTCTATTTGTTCTCTTGAATAACAACTCATAAGTCACGAATGTAATGTTTTTATTTCTTACCTGCAAATTTTTCAAGTCCGGCTATACCAAAGCAGCCCAGTGAGAGTAGAACAAAAGCATCATAAACAAACTCGTTTATAACCAGGTCTTTGCCTAGAATACCACTCACTAGATCAGCGATCATTACAATCACCATGATAAGGAACGAGATAAAGCCTACTATAGACTTTTCATTCCATGTGTTATCATCTTTAAATATATTCTTCCAGCTCATCTCTACGTATTTAGTTGTAGATGAGAGCCATCACATAGTCCTTGTGGGTCTTGAGTTTGTCCACAGGCACATTGTGTTTTAGGGGAGCAACAACTTTCTTTCATAATTTTCCTTTTACTGCGTTCTTAGCTATATCCCAATTCTTATGTATAAAAATTCCGAAAGCTACGCCAGCAAAAATTTTATATCCAAAAATCCAAAGGCCTACTCCAGCTCCAAGGCCAGCAACTCCTTCAATACCGTTTGCAACGATCCAATCTTTTACTTTGTTAAATACTTTTTTCATAACATTTATTTTAAGTTAATACTGAGAGGCTGTATCCAGTTCCTCTATGTCTTTATTAAGTTCTTGTAACGTGACAGGACATATTAGATCCAAGCCAGCTTTATATTCTAATTCTTTTGACCCATCTAGAAATACTAGTATAGTGGGAACCATTCTTATTCTAAACCTTTTCTTTATATTAGGTGCCTTAGACAAGTCTAATCGATGGTATTTCGCTCCTTTAAGGTTTTTCCAATCCTTAAATGCGTTAGCTTGATTGAATTCAGCCCATACTTCTATAACAACAATTCTATGGTTTTCACCGAATGCATTTGCACCAGATATAACTATGTCAAATTCTTTTTCTGTTACATAGTTTTGTGCTACCACACTAGTTGATATAAGTAAAAATACTAATGTGATAAAATATTTCATTATCGATCTTTGGTTAGTTCGTAGATACGCTCTTCCATTTTATCAAACTTTTGTAACAACATTTCTACATCTTCTTGTGTGTCCATAATTGTTTGTCTAACAAGTTCATCTTTTAATTCATATTCTGTTTTTGATATTTCTGGCTTAGGCATTTCCATAGCTAGAGCTATGTCAGATTTAAGAGTGAAATATACAGTTGTTAGTGATATAACAAAAGATACTATGATACCTATTGTTTTAAGATCTAGTACTACTTGAGTTCCTTCTCCGATTTGTGGTGGTTGTTCTGCCATTATTTAAAAGTATAGTTGATTCCAAATGTAGTTTGATATATTTCACTGTCCCACATTTTTGCATACTCTCCTTCTGCAAATACACCTAGATGTTTATTTAGTTTCCATCCTACACTAATTCCTGCAGAGTAATCATTCCATTGTTCTGGTTCATTATCTATTATTAATCCTCCCTTACCCCAATTGTTTCTATTTAAGTAAGAAAAGTCTTTATCTCCTTCAATGTATTTATGCATTGGTAGTATATAGTTAGCATATGCGTGAAGCCAGAACTTTGATTTGTAATGATAGAAGTCTGCACCTATAATAGGAGCAATCTCTACCCAAGGATCTAATAATTCCCACTGTTCACCATTATATCTATTCATTAACTCTGTAAATACTTGCTCTCTAAACTCAAGATCAGTGTGAGCTACTATTTCTCCATTTTCATCTTTCCATATCCAGTCTCCAACTTCTTGTCCGCTATAAACATCTGTGTAAGTTGTGT